>Ga0079997_109042_pt1 | contig 74054 bp, 86 predicted proteins | sample PerSpoCPS_CMetaG_FD_69200 | JGI IMG/M metagenome (GOLD analysis project Ga0079997, IMG submission 69200) | Archaeal communities from Yellowstone National Park, Wyoming, USA - Perpetual Spouter C (PS_C) MetaG (SPADES assembly) (version 2) | ecosystem: Environmental > Aquatic > Thermal springs >...
TGGCACAAACAATTGTAGCAAAGGAGGAAGGTTGGAAGGTTTAACGAATCAGTCACGAAGGGCGAAAAGTGCTGAGCCTGCCGACTGGGCATCGGTGGTCTATTTTCCCGCACTATCTTGCCTCAGTCCCGCCAATACCATGCCTATCCTGATTGCCCATCCCACTGTCTTCCCTGACCATTTCGCTTCCTCTACCGCTTGATTGCAAAAACGATAGGAACAAAGAATCCACGGGCTAAATTAGAGGTAGCAGGAGCAATAAGATTGACACCTACTTCTCAACCTTCTAATGCTACAACAGGTATGATGTATTTTGATCAATCAAGCGGTGTATTTAAATGTTTTCAAAAGGATCCACAAGATAATCTATATAAATGGATGGATTGTGGAGGAGGTAGGCCTCCCCAAATATTACCAAGTGCTACCTTAACTGTACCTGTCCGTATATACGATTCCTCTGGCCAGAGAGTGGTTTTAGAAATTAACGAGGAAGAATAAAAAAATAAAAAACGATTTAGAACACCCTGAACCTTTAAAGGTTCAGGGTGTCATATTTTTAGTTTAGTTAGTAGATCTTATATACTATCTCCGGGATTTTTATTATACATTATCCTAATAGCTAGTTGCTGGTAAGAATGTATCATTCTACTACCACTTCCAGCATCCATAAAGCTGTTATCATTAGTATGAGTGTAGGTAAGTAAAACATGTCCTATTTCATGAGCAATTGTTATTATTTTATAACCTTCGTCTACTTTTAACCAGGGGGCATATAAGGCTATACCACCTCCAATTATTTCATGTACATCGTTTAACGTGCCTCTTCCTGTGTCTGCTACTATTCCTGGATCCTGATCAAATCTATCTCTTATTCCTATTAACGGTGGTAGTTCTTCTCCTGTAGGATTTTGAAGTATTATCTGGAATTGTATGCCTGTATATTTTGTCCAGAATTCACAGGCTTTTTCAATGTAATTTTTATATGGCCATAAGCCTTGCCATACATATACTCTTACTGGCTTATTATAAGGTCCATTATTTAAATTGCCAAATCTTAATATTCTATATTTTCCTTCATCTTCATGATATATACAACTATATCTTCTTAGAAATTCTACTGCTAAGCTATATAAGAGGTTATTATCATAGATAATGTTCAGTTTATATTCACCTATAGCATTGTCTGTAGTTGTTGCTTTGATGATTAGTTCTTTATTTCCTTGTCTATTTCCAAATTTAGTAATGTCTAATTCAAAATAGTCATAATTTGGTATAGTTTCTGCTACTTTCTCATTATCTATATAAGCTTCTACTTTATTAACATATCCATTACTTCTTGAATAAACATAGCCTTTTACTGTTAAGATTACATTATCTCCTACTACATTTACTTTATTATCTTCCCATGGATATATTACTTGTATTGACGGAGGATTAGGTTGTGGAGGTTGTGGATTATTATTATTTTCTGCTTTTCTTACTAGTATCTTTATTTGTGCTTCAAATCTCATCATTTCTTTAGTATTTACAAATAAGAAGTAGAGAGTATAGATAGTATCTTGATTAACTTGAGGGAATTTTACTTTCCAGTATCTATTATTTTGTAGTTTTTTGATTTCTAATGGAGGATTATAAGGTTCATAACCTATATTAGCTTTATCTGCTTGTTCTAAGATTCTATTTTTTGCTTCACTATTAGTAGTAAGTTCAATTGTTATTTCTTCACCAGATTTTACTTCAGGAGGATAATTTACAGTTAATCTTTCTTGTTTTTCTGTATTATCACCTCCATTAATAGGAGGTGTTATAGGATTGTTGTTTTTCCCTCCACCTCCACAACCTACTATTGCAAGAATAGAGATAACCAACAGAAAACGTAAGCTAAACTTCAACATAATTACTTCACCTCCATTTTTAGAGTCCTGGGATTCCTTGAAAAGAAAATCAAGGAACCCCTCTTAACAAATATTATAATTTATAGTCAAATTAAAAGATATTCACAATGTGGATAAAAATGTAAGAGAAGTTTTAGGTTGTCAAGATGTATTTGGTTTTTTATTAATTTTTTGTTTAAAAATAGTAGGAAGATATAAATGAAAATAGCTGGTAGGGTAGATGAATCTTCAAAGAGAAATTAATTTTAGTTCCTTAATTTTCTTAAAATCTCTGATATTAAAAGTCGATAAAGGAGAATTGTAATAAATTGCTGTAGCAGCAATAATAGAATCTCCTAATTTTGTTTTATATTTTCTTCTTAGATAACTGCAAATAGAGGCTATGTTTTCATCAACTGGGATAATAATGAACTCTTTTAAAAAATTCTTCAATTTTTAAAAGTTCTTCTTCAGTAATATTAGGGTAAGAAGTAAGCTCAATTTTTGTTATAATAGAGATCCCAAAAGTATCTTTATTTTTATATTTTTCAAAAAAGTTAACAGCTCTTGCTTCAGCTTTGAAATAATTAATAATAACATTAGTATCAATAAAGATCATCTTAAGTTAATTCTATCCCATTCTTTTCTTAAATTTTTTAGATATTTTAAAGGATCAGGTTTTTTATTTTTCCACATTCCTAAAACTTCTGTCCAAATATCTTTCTTTTTCAATTTTAATTTTTTAATTTGTGATTTTATTTTTGGCATAATTTAATTATAAATCAAAAATTATAAATTTTAATGAATGAATATAAATTTATGCTAAATTAAGCACCCCCTACTTCTTTTAAACTTGGGGAAAATCTTTCATAAATTTACTTTGAAAATTAAAAATTTTATTGTCCGACCATTCTTTATTTTTAAAAGAACATTTAATTTTTAAAAAAATTGTTAACTTGGACTATCCGGACATATGTACAAATAGTCCAGAATTAGTTTGAAAAATTTGGAAGTTTAAATTATCACCTAAGCCTTCTTTTATAAAATTCCTTTAATTTTTCGTTTATCTTCTTTAAATTTTCTAAAGATATTTCAAAATTAATTATTGTTCTTTCTGGATTAACACTACTTGGAGATTCTCCTATTTTCTTAAAATAAGCTTTAAATTCTCTATTTTTCTCAATCAACTCTAACATCACTTTATTTTCTTTATTATTCTTCATCAATTCAAATAATTCTTTATCATTTTCAGTAGTGAGTTCTTCTAAATAACAAAATCTACCTTGGGCGATATACATTTTTTATTTTGTTTGTTCGATAATGTTTTTAAATTCTGAAATTACTTCTAATACTTTCTTTCTTTTTTCTTCTATTTCATCTGTTTTGTTTAAAGAAAGTGCTTCATGTAAATTACTTAACTCCTCCTCTAGTTTAACTATTAGATATTCACAATGTTCTAAATTAAGAGCTCTCATTAATTCAAATAATAAACCTTTTGTCTTTATTTGTAAAGTAGGTCCATACTCATCCAATGTATAATAAAAGTTTTCATCTTCTTTGGGGAAAATAAACTTATCATCCAAAACAACAAAAAAAGAAATATCTGAATATTTTAAATTTGGAAAATTGATAATTTTTTCAAGAAAATTTAAAAATTCCAAAATTCCTTTCTTAATTTCTAATTTAGATAGTTCAACATTGTCATGTTGTTTTAATGATCTTTCCTTTGCTTCAGTTAAGATTTTATAAGCTTTTGAATATTTTTCTTTCATTTTTTAGTGATTTATATGATACACCTCCGAAGAGCCGGTATCTATTTTCTCACCTTTTACTATTTTTCTTAAATCTTCTCTAATTTCTTTTAATGATTTTGTTTTTATTTCTTCTTTGCCATAAAATTCTAAATAATTTTCTAATTCAAATACCAAATGAATAAAGCCTTCCCAAAAATTTAACTCTTTCTCTTTGTCTAAACCTAATCTATCTATGATTTTTTTGATTTTTGCTGTTTCTATATATGGTTCTTTATTTTTTTCGATAATTTTCACATCGTTAAATAAAATATTGTCATCCGATATAAAAGATGTAAATAAAGAAATCAAACTTTCTTTAATTTCAACAGATAATTTATTCCTTTTTTCTAATGTTTTGATAAAATCTATAAAATTTAAAAGATCATAAAAAATATATTTTTTCAAAAAATGGTAATTTTTCAAAGCTTTTTTAGGGTTGAAAGATAAGGTTTTATTTAAGCTTTGAACTAATTGATTATAAAAATTATAGTTAAGCATTTATTTGATATTCATCTTCAATAAATAAATTATAAACGAAAGAGGTATGCTATATTATGAGATATTGAAAAAAACAAGGAAAATCGTGGGTTTTAGATATATTTTAAGAAGTTATTCACAATTGAAATAAATTTAACTAAAAGTTCCTTTACCTTATAGAAAAGTAGTTATGGGTGGCAAATAAAGTCCGCTTTTAAAAATTATTATCTTTGTTTATATATAACTCATTTAATCTTTTACCAATTTCTTTTAAGCTTTGTAAATTAATTGCAAAATTAATTATTGTTCTTTCTGGATTAACACTACTTGGAGATCCCCTCAAAATAAGATTTTTGAAAATCATAACTTGTAGTTTTTAATAAATTTTCTAAAAACCCCTCTTGGACTATAAGGACATATGTTCGGATAGTACACGGTTAATATAAATTAGAATTAAAAAATGGGGCTAAATCGCCCCATTAAGAATTGTTTATTTTTGTTGTCGTTTTTTTATTTAATCTATCATAACTTTTTGATTCTTTCCATTCCCTATTTTTATTTTTATTCTACATGTCTTTAAACCTCCTCTTTTACCAAAATTTATGATGAGCATTATGATTTTCTTTCCTTTTTCTTCAAACCTTGCTGTTAATATACTATAATATAGACATTTATCATAGACACATCTTTCATAAGAGAAATTTTCTACTTTCCCTTCTGGTATAGGCATTACTGAAATTGCTTTAATTTTCCAACGTGAAGGAACTACTATATAAAAGACCCACTTTAGAGATTTATTAGTTTCAACTTTTTCTGGTGGTTCTTTGATGACAACTCTTGGTTGTTTAAATATATAGGCTATCATTTTCTCTAAAGCAATTTCTCTTCTTAAGATTTTGTCATTTTTCATTCTCCCACCCCCTTTAGAGTACATAATTTAATTTTATACCTTTAGTATTATTTAGACAAAAATTTAAAAATCTGGTATAATTTTTTAATATAGCCCCGGTAGCTCAATCGGAAGAGCAGGAGCGTTCTAAGCTCAAGGTTGGGGGTTCGAGTCCCTCCCGGGGCAAATTTTTAAACAAAATCAAGAGGGCCCCAGTAAGGGCCCTTTTGAGGAAAGGGTGGAGCCGTAATTCTTTGGCTCAACCAACCCTTTGCCAATTAAATTATAAACTAAATGTCAATTTTTAAAAATATCAACAAAGAAAAAGTCAAAATAGCAATCCTTATATTTTTAGTAGCTTTCGCCTTTTTTCAAATAGGTTTTTTATATGGAACTAAATTTTATGAACCTTGCGAAATCAAAATTTATAAGAAATAATAAAATTAATATATGGAAATAGCGGAAAAAATTTTGGACATAATTGGAAAATTTCTTTTGTTTGTAGTGATTATATGGGTTGTTGGTTATAAAATTTTTTATAAAATTTGGGAGAAAATAACAATTGCTCCATGAAACATTACAATAGATTCTTTTCAGGAATTTTAATTTTTATAGACATTTTGGCTTTCTATTTTTCAGTAATTCTTCTAGTTTTAGTGAGATATGGTTTTGATTTTTTTAATTTAGAGGTTCATTTAAAAGCATTTACTTTTATTTTGCCTTTTTGGCTTTTAGTTTTTTATTCAAACAATTTATATTCTTTCTATAGTTCTCAAAAATTTTCTGTAAGAATCATTAGAAGTTTCATTGCTGGAATAATAATTTCTGTTTTGTTCTTTTATTTTTCGACTTCTTTAAAGATTACTCCTAAGACAAATTTAGCTCTTTTTTCTTTCTTTTTCCTTTCATTATTTTTAATTTCTAGATTGGTTTTTTTAGATTATTTTTTGCCTAAAAATAAATTAAAAATTTTGTTTATAGTTCCTAAAGAATTAAAAGAAAAAATAGAAGAAGATATAAAAAACTTGGAAATTTTTGAAATTGTTGAGATTTTAGAAAAAATTCCTGATGATGAAAAATATTATCAAAATACAGACCTTATTGTAATTAGTAGAAAAATTAATGTTAATCATCAGCTTAAAAATATCATAGAAAAACTTGGCTTTAAAGTACCAATCATGGAATTAACCGATTTTTATGAAAGATACTTAAATAGAATACCTATCGAGGAAATAGATGAATACTGGATTTTAAAGGAAATAATTAACCCAGAAAATAGTTTGCAAGTTTTAATTAAAAGAATTTTGGACATAATTTTCGCTTTAATTATAGGTGTTTTAAGTTTACCGTTACTGCCTTTCATTATTTTAGGAATTTACATTAGTTCACCAGGGCCTGTTATTTTTAAACAAAAAAGAATTGGTAAAGACAATAAAGAATTTGTTTTATACAAATTTAGAACAATGAAAAATTTAAAAGATTTAGGAGTATGGGCTAAAGAAAATGATGAAAGAATATTTTTGTTCGGAAAAATTTTAAGAAGATTACATTTAGATGAAATACCTCAAATAATTAATATTTTAAAAGGAGAACTTTCCTTTATAGGACCAAGACCCGAGCAAGTTCATATTGTTCAAGAATTAGCTAAAAAAATACCATTTTTCAATATCAGACATATTATTCCACCAGGAATTACAGGCTGGGCACAAGTAAATTATAAATATGCAAGAAGCGTGGAAGAAAGCAAAATTAAATTCGAATATGATTTATATTACTTAAAAAATAGAAATATATTTTTAGACATTTTAATATTTTTCAAAACAATTTTTAATATTTAAATTTCTTCTTCGTCAGCTCTTATTTCTTCAATATAATTAACGCCTTCTAAAAGTTTTTTAAGATTAATGTCTCCTTTTGTTTTTAAGAGTAAAAATAGTTGAAATCTTTTTATTTTCATGGGAATTCTTTCTAAAAATGGTCCATATATTTCTATATCGACATTTTGGAATAATTTATTTTTATTTAATAATTCTTTAGCTTGCAACAATCTTTTATTTAATAATTCTAAGTTTCTTAAACGGGAAATCAATTTAACCACTTTATAAAAAGGTGGTAATTTTTGATTTTTTCGCTCTTCAATAATTTCTTTTAAGATTGAAAAATTCTTAATTTTTTCTAAGATTTCTTCTGGTAGATTTGAATGCAAATATAAATCTGAAGCCGAATTTTTTAAGTCGTTTAAGATTCTTAAATACTTCTCTTTTAAAAATGGATTTGAAGAATGCATCGAAAAATCAAAATTTATGAAAATTCCTGCGTCAGTTTTAGGTAAAAATGGATTAAGAATATACAAACTACCTATTAAAATATAATTTCGATAATTTTCTTTTAAAAATTTTTTAATGTCCTCTTCTTTGTTGATCATATAAACGAAATAACCTTCTTTTTCTAAGTATTTTTTTAGCCAATTAGCTCCTATTCCTTTTACTAAAAGATCGTTAGAAGCGCAATTAGGACATTTATTTTCTATTTTGTAATTTTTGAAACAAATTCGACAAAAAGCATTATTTTCATAGATATTTAAAGGATAATTACATTTAGGACATTGAAATTCATAAAAACAAACAGCGCAAATCAATCTTTTGGCTGTTAATTTTGTTGGAACAAAAATTTTCACTGTTCTATATTTTTCTAAAATTTGATTAATTTCAAAAACAGACGAAAATCTTTCAAAATTTATTTTTTCTATAGATTGAGTAATGTGAAAATCAACAATTGTTTTTAATGAAGGAAATTCATCTATTAAAATAAGTTTGGTTTTTAAGAATTTAGCAAATTTTTCTATGATGTTTATATAATTAAAATATGGGATTTTAAAAAATTCTTTGTAAAAAATATCACCTTCTTTATAAACAATAACTGCCTTTAATTTTTGCCAAGGTAAAAAGATAGAATTTTTGCTACCAATATAAACTTTCTCCTCTTTTTTCAAAATTGATTGGATAAATTCATTAAATTTCTCTTTTTTTAAATCTAAATCAAGCAAAATTAAATCATCTATTTTGTTGCTTAATTTTTCATAAAGATATTTAGCATAAGCTTCAGTTGGTGTAAGAATAAGAATTGGTTTTTCTTTAAAAATTTCATCAGTTAAATTTTTTAAATATATTTTTTTAAATTTTTCACTTTTTTCTAAAACTGGCAAAGGATAATCTTTAATTTTTTTGAAATAATTTAAGAAAAAAGAAAAAGCATGAGTCAAAGATATACCGTAATTTCTTGAAAGCCATTTAGCTAAATCTTCTTGCAAATTAGAAATAAATGGATCTTTTAAATAAACCTCTTTAATACTTTTTATCTGATAATCAATTTCTTTTAAAAATTGTTTAGTTTCTTTAAGGCTTAATTTTTCAAAAACATATCCATAAACTTCTTTATTTTTTAATGGGCATTTAACAATAGCTCCTTTATTTACCTCAAAAGTAGAAAAATAAACAAAATAATCAGGGCTAGTAAAAGGAAGTTCTTCTATAGGAATTATTTTTAAAATTGATATCTTTGACATTTTTGATAAAATTTATATGTAAAAATGTTATTAAAAATTGGTATAGACTTAGGCACAGCAAATACAACAATTTACATTGCGGGGAAAGGTATAGTTTTGACAGAACCAACAGTGGTAGCTGTTGATGAACTTACTAATAAAATTTTAGCAGTAGGCAGGGAAGCAAAAGAAATGATAGGGAAAACTCCATCAGATATTAAAATTTATCGACCATTAAAAGAAGGCGTTATTGCTGATTATAAAGCTACCTTAGCTATTCTTAAATACTTTTTATCAAAGATAAAAGCTTCACGATTTTTTAAGCCTTTGCTTGTTATTTCTGTGCCTGCTGGTATAACTTCAACAGAAAGAAAAGCTGTTATTGATGCTGCTTTAGAGGCAGGAGCTCGAGAAGTTTATCCTGTAAGAGAACCACTTTTAGCTGCTTTAGGTGCTGATTTACCTATAAATTCATCTTCTGGCCATATGATTGTTAATATTGGTGGAGGGACAACAGAAATTGCAGTTATTTCTTTAGGTGGTATAGTTGTTTGGGAATCAATCAAAATTGCTGGAGATAAATTTGATGAATCAATTAAAGAATATTTAAGAAGAAAATTTAATTTAGCTGTTGGTGAAAAAACAGCAGAAAATATAAAAATTCAAGTAGGGTCTGCGGTAATAACTAAAAATAATAATGAACTTTCTATGAATGTTAACGGCATCAATATTTTAACTGGCCTTCCTATGACAGTGAAGATAACATCTAATCATATAGCTGAAGCCTTACAAAAGGATTTAAGAGAAATCATTTCAGGAATTAAAAAAGTTTTGGCAAATACACCCCCAGAATTGGTTGCTGATATTATGGAAAAGGGTATAGTTTTATCTGGAGGTGGAGCTTTGCTTAGGAATTTAGATGTTTTAATTTACGAACATACAGGAGTTCCTACTTATATTGCTGATGATCCTTTATTTGCAGTTGCAAGAGGAACAGGAAAAATTATGGAGAAATTAGATTTGTATAGAAGAGTTTTACTATCTCATAAATGATTATTGGTCATCAAAAAGAAATAGAACATTTAAAAAAGATAATAAATGAATATGAAAGAGGTGCTTTTATGCTTGTAGGTCCTGAAGCTGTAGGTAAATTTCATACTATTAAAACTTTGTTGAAAGATTTAAGAGAAGAAAATGAAGTTATTATTTTAGATTCAGAAGATAAAATTATTAAACTTTCAACTGCTCATTTGATTCAAAATTTATTAAGTTATAGTACAAAAAATAGAAGATTTATAGTTCTTAATGATGCTCATAAATTAAATAAAGAAGCTCAGAATGCTTTATTAAAAATAGTTGAAGAAATAAAAACAAATGCTTTGTTATTTTTTGTTACTCATCGACCTTTTAAAATTTATCCAACAATAAGATCAAGAATGCAAAAAATTAGTTTTAAGTTAGTGCCTAAGGAAGAAATATACAATTATTTGAAAAGTCAAAATGTTAAAGAGGAAACCATTAATTTACTTTTAGAATTTTTCCCTGGGCAAATAGGTAAGATTATTGATTGCTTAAAAAATAAAGAGAAGTTTAATTTAATTAGTAAAGTATATTTTGGGAAAGATATTTTTGAAAAACTACTGCTGGTTGAAAAAATTGAGGAAAATATAGATTTAGAAGAATTTTTGAAATATTTGATTTTATTTGAAAGAAGTAAACTGTTAAAAGGCGATAAAAATGCTATAAATAGAATAAGATTTTTAGAAAGTGTTTATTTAGATTCAGATTATTTCTTAAATAAAGGTTTGCAAATTAGCAATTTAATTATGAACTTCTATGGATAAGGCCTATAATTTAATTAAAACAGTTATTTTGATTGGTTTGATAATTTATATAATAGGTTTTATGGTTTCTGAAGAATTTATTATGGATATTATAAAGCCTTTAGGTGAAAAATTAGCTCCATTTGGAGTAAAAATTTTACACCTAAGATGATAGAAAATTTCAAAAAAGAATTACAATCAATTTTAGAAGAATTTAGAAATAAATTAAGAGAGATAAGAAGTTATAAGTTTGCTTTGCATTGGTTAGAAAATGTTTTAATTAATGCTTATGGTAAAAAATATGAATTGAAATCTTTAGCTTCTATTTCTCAGCTTGATATTACAAAATATAAAGTTGAGCCTTGGGATGAAAATATTTTAGCTGACATTGAAAGAGATATTAAGAAAACAAATTTTGGAGGTAGTGTGATTAGAGAAAAAAGATATTTAATAGTAACCTTTCCGCCTATTACCGAAGAAACAAAAAAAGAACTGATTAAAAATTTAGGACAAATCAAGGAGGAAATAAGAATAAAAGCTAGGAAAATAAGAGATGATTTTTTGAAAGAATTAAAAGATAAAAAGGATAGGAAAGAAATTTCTGAAGATATTTTTTATAAAACAAAAGAAAAAGCTGATAAAGAAATGGAAGAATTTAATAAAAAAGTTGAGGAATTATTCAAAGAAAAAGAAAAAGAAATTATAGGATGATAGAAAATATTATTTTATTCATTTTGTTTTTAGGAATTTTAATTTTTGTTCATGAATTAGGTCATTTTTTATTTGCTAAAATTTTAAAAGTTAATGTTGAAGAGTTTGGTATAGGATTCCCACCAAGATTAATTTCTAAAAAAATCGGTGAAACAGTTTATTCTTTAAACTTAATATTTTTTGGAGGCTATGTAAAATTAAGAGGGGAAGATAATATTGATGATCCTTATGGATTTTTAAATCAACCAGCTTATAAGAAAATTTTGATTACTTTAGGTGGGGTAATTTTTAATTTTATTTTTGCTTACTTTCTTTTTTCTATAGGATATTTATATGGCTTACCTGAATTTGCCGGAGAAATCAAAAATATAACAGTTGTTCAAGTTTTTAAAGATTCTCCTGCAGAAAAAGCAGGAATAAAAATAGGAGATATTATTTTGTATTTTAAATATCAAGATCAACTTATAGAAATTAAAGATGTAAAAAACGTTAAAGAAGTGCTAAAAAATTACATTGGTAAAGAATTAAAAGTAGGTATATTAAGAGGGCAAAAAAAATTAGAAGTAACTTTAATTCCTGAAATAAAAGATTCTTTAGGTCCTTTAGGAATAGCTTTCAGTAGTGTAAAGCTAGAAAGAAAACCTTTTCCTTCAAATTTTTATTATGGATTTATCAAAACTTTTGATGTGACAAAAAATTTAATCTATGCCTTTAAAGAATTTTTAGTCAGATTGTTTAAAGAAGTAAAAGTTGCTAAAGAAGTAGTTGGTCCATTAGGAATTTATGATATTTATACTCAAATGAGAACTTTAGGAATAAGCTATGTCTTACATTTTATGGCCTTAATTTCTTTAAATCTAGTTTTAATTAATATTTTACCATTCCCGGCTTTAGATGGAGGTAGATTTGCGGTTTATTTTGGAGAATTAATAACAGGGGAAAAAATGCCATTCAAAATTGAAAGTTTAATAAATACCATCGGAGTAGCAATTTTACTAATTTTAGCTTTAATTATAACAATAAAAGATATTTATTATAAGATAAAGTAAGGCGGATTAGTGCGGATTTAAAAACAGATAAATACGGATTTTAAAAGGATCTATTTTGAATCTGCATTAATCTGTTTAAAATCCACACTAATCTGTTGTATTAGGTTATCCACTATCCAGACTTGACAAACAAAAAATTATGGTAAAATAATGTTAATATGAATAGATTAGATAAAAAACAAATATTCATAGGAACAATCTTAGGCATAATCTTATCAATCCTTACCCTTATTCTACTTACAAGAAATATCCAACCATTATCTGCCCAACAAACCCAACCTCAGTATATGATATTTAAAACATCAAAAGAAGGCTTTAAATTCCTAAAACAAAATCCAATAGGAAGCAGACAAGCACCCGAATATGCTCCTATTTTTGCTCAAACACCAACAAAGAATTCACCTGGTAATCAAGTAGCAACAAAAGAGTATGTAGATTCTAAATCCGGGATTTCAATTATTTCAATTATTGAAGAAAATATACAAACCGGTGTGAAATATACAATCAGGGGGCCTATATGTGCTGAAGAATATGGTGTATATATTTATGAAAAAAATGGGAATTATGGAGAAATATACTTCACTTCTATGACAGGAAGATCCAATTACTTTCATCTTGATTTAGATAACAGTGAGGGCGGCACATGGTTTGTTAATTTTGATTGCGGAGGATGGGGGGTTTGTGATACTATAGTTCAACAAATTAGTGGAGGAGTTTATCAAGGCACTCGATTAGCATTTTTAGTAGCCAGATGGAACTGGGATAGAGCAGATAAAGTATATATTTCCGGCAGTGGTTTAGGATTTACAAAAATAAATAAAAATGATTCAAAGATAATTTGGAAAACAGGTAGAAAATTCTTGGGTAATAATTATGGTTGCGGAAGAAATTGGTCATTAGAAGTAAGAGCAACAAGTAATTATACTCCGGACCAAGTATTTAGTAGCCTTACTTTGCCTTCAAATATTGTTAGAAGCACAGGTAGTTTAGGATATGGTAAAATCACAAGAAAATATTTAGGAGGTTCTTTAATTGCTTTAATAGTTAATAATACTAATGAAACTAGAACTACTGTAAACGTCCCCTTAGCTGATGTTATTCAATTATGTAGAGATATTGATGGATGCTCCTTATACGTTTATAAAAAATATCATAATTCAAATGAAACCTACTCCATAGGAGGACCTGTAGTATTTAGATATGATCTTTCAACTAAAAAATGGGTAATGGGGTACCTAGGAAATTCTAGAGCTAGTGCGGGGACAGATGGAGATGGAAATACCCAACATATCTGGGAGTCTACGAATTGTTATTTCACGGATGGAGAATATATAGATGGTAACAATAGTGGTGATCCTTATATAGGCCTAGGACTTTTAGATTGGGATCCTAATGATAATATGTATTGTTATTTAGTAATAAAAGATTGAATCTTAACCCTCTAGATTCTCTAGGTTTTCTTTTATAATATATCTAATGAAATTTTTTGCGGATTTACATTTACATTCAAAATTTTTTCGTGCTTGTTCTAAAAATTTAATCCTTTCTTCAAAAATAAGCCTACTTACAATTACTATTTGATTTTATGAAATTACCCTTCTTTAATAGGGTAATAATACAACTGTAATTTTATGGTATAATTGTTTTATGGCCAGCCAAACTCATACAAAACATACAAAAAAGGAAGAATCAATAATAAAAATTTTGAAAGAATTGAGAGAGATTGATAAAAATCTTAGAAAACTTTTATTGATAATTCCTGAAGAGAGTTTAAATGAATATGAAGATGCTTCTCAGATTAAAAAAGCTTTCGGAAGAGCAACGAAATTATATCCACCAAAATGAACATTATAGAGACTGAAGATTTTAAGGATTTACCCATCAGTATAAAAAACTTTATCAAAAACAGAAAGTAATTTTTAAACAAAATTAGCTTGATCCAAGACTTCATACTAAAAGAATTAAAGAACTTCCAGGAGTATATTCTTTTCGAATTACACGCAGGTATATAGTTCTTTTTTATTTTAGGAATAATGAGGCAGTATTTTTCAAAATCTGACACAGGAAAGATATTTATAGATAAAATTAATGAATTAACGAATTGAATAATTTTAAGAATTTTATTTTATGATAAAATTTAATTAAAAAGAACAAGAAATGTTATCAAAATTTATAGAAATTATTTTTTTAAAAATTATTAGATGATTTTGTGATATAATTATTTTACTAAAAATGGCTACCGTTATTCATCACATAAAAAGGGGAAAAATAAAATTAGATTCTTATGCAGGAGAGTGGGTGGCTTTTATCGGTGATAAAATTGTTGCTCATAATAAAAATCTTAAGGATTTAATGAAAGAAATAGATGCTAAGAAATTAAGGAAAAAAGCCTCAATTTTTTGGGTACCGAGAAAAGACGAAGGCTTATTTTTTCTGTTTTTTGCTTAGAAATTGCACAATAATTGGGTATTGATTTAGAAAAAGGAAAGAAAATTTATTTAGTAGGTATTAGAGAAAGAATTTTGGGATATTTGCATAAAGTTTTTTTCTTTGGGCAATAAAACTTTTCTTTGTAAAGCAGTTTTTTCTCCCGAATATAATGTTTCATTCAATTTGCTTGGCAGAGATAATTTCTTTTCGCCCTTTATTATTAGTTTTATGGAGAAGAAAAGAAAGATTAGAATTGAAATCCAAGAATAATTCTAATTTCTGAATTCCGAGATTTATAAATTTTATGATATAATAATTTCTAATATGACCAAGGCTATTGAGAAAAAAAATCATAAATTAGAAATCGAAGCACTAAAAGTAAAAGCATCTATTTTAGATGAACTAATAGAATTGATTGAGGATAGATATTTTGGTTATTTAATGAAATTAGCTGAAAAAGAAAAAAATATTTCTCTAAAGAAAGCAAAAAGGCTTCTTCGTTGATGGAGATATTTTTTAAACCCACCTTTATTAAAGATTTCAAAAAACTGCCTAAAGAAATTAAATTAATAGTGAAGAAAATTTGTTTTGAAATTGTCCCTCAAGCTAAAGATTTAAAAGAATTAAGCAATTTAAATATTAAACCAATTAAGGGTTTTAAAAATTTCTATAGGATAAAATTAAAAGATTATCGCATCGGATTTAAAAAAGAAAATAATAAAATAATCTTTATCAGAGTTAAACATAGAAAAGATATCTATAAATATTTTCCTTAAAAAAATAAAGCCCCACCTTGTGTTTCTTTAGAAAATAAAAAACTATAAGAAAGACGAGTATGTTAAAAGGAAAAAGGATGGAAATCAGATAAATTAACAGAAGAGGAATTGAGAGAATGCTAATTATTTTATAATATATCTAATGAAATTTTTTGCGGATTTGCATTTACATTCGAAATTTTCTCGTGCTTGTTCTAAAAATTTGGATTTAGAAAATTTAAATTATTGGGGGAAATTTAAAGGATTAAATTTAATAGCTACAGGAGATTTTACTCATCCTTTATGGTTTCAAGAACTTAAAGAAAAATTAGAACCTAATGGGAAAGGTTTTTTTAAGTTGAAAAATTCTGATACTGATGTTTATTTTGTACTTTCGTGTGAGATAAGTTCTATTTTTTCAAGAAAAGGAGAAGTAAAAAGAATTCATTATTTAGTAATGTTCCCTAATTTAGAAGATGTTGAAAAATTCAATAAAAAACTTTCTACATTTGCAAATTTATCAAGTGATGGAAGACCAACTTTAGGTTTAGATGTTATTGATGTAATTAAAATTGCTTTAGATATTAATGAAAATTCTATAATAATTCCTGCTCATATTTGGACTCCATGGTTTAGTTTGTTTGGTTCTATGTCTGGGTTTGATTCTATTGATGAGGCTTTTGGCGAATATAAAAAATATATTTATGCTGTTGAAACAGGACTTTCGAGTGATCCTCAGATGAATTGGCGTCTTTCTCAACTTGATCCTTTTCAAATAGTCTCTTTTTCTGATTCCCATTCACCTTATCCCCATAGAGTTGGTCGAGAAGCAGTTTTGTTCGAATTGGAAGAAGCTTCTTATGATAGTTTATTAAAAGCCTTAAAAAATCCTGATGAGAAAAATAAAATTATTTTAACAATTGAATTTTATCCTGAAGAAGGTAAATATCATTATGATGGACACAGAAATTGCAATGTAAGATTTTCTCCCAAAGAATCTAAGAAAAATAATTATATTTGCCCTGTTTGCTATAAAAAAGTAACTATCGGTGTTATGAGTAGAGTTGAAATGTTAGCTGATAGAGAGGAAGATTATAAACCCGAAAATAGGCCGCCTTTTAAACATATAATTCCCTTAACCGAGATAATTGCTGAAGCATTAAATTCTGATCCAACTACAAAAAAGGTTTTAGATATATATTTTAATATTTTGAAAATTTATGGAAATGAATTTAATTTCTTTTTTAATCCAGATGATTATTTAAAAATCAAAAAAATTGTTCCTGAGAAAGTATTTTTAGCCATAGATAAGTTTTTTAAGGGAGAAATTTATATTGAACCTGGTTATGATGGGGAATATGGAAAGGTTAAAATATTATTAGAAGATGAAAAAGCAGAAGCAAAAGAAGAGAAAATAATTAAAAGATTATTTTAAAATGATCATCTATTACATTTTTTATGACATTTTTCAAGATTTCTTTAGGTTTTTTAAGTTTTGGTATCAAGAAGCTATTAGATTTATCTTTAACGAGTTTGTAAAGAATTTTTTATTTATTGAAAAAAATTTTAGCATCAGGTTGAACTTAAAACATTTCTTTAAGCCTCTTTATGGTATAAGATCTATAGAAGCTTATTTTTATGCTATTCCTTTAAGAATCATTTTAATTTCGATTTCATTATTTTTGCATTTTTTTAATACTTTAGTATTCTTAATAATTTTTTTAATTTGGATAATTTTCCCAATTTTATCAATTTTCATTTTTAAATTTATTTAAAAATGGAGAAGTATTTTAATTATCCATTGCTTCGTTTATCTGCGATTCAAAAGTCTCTTTATAAAATTTTGCTTGATGCTATTAGATTTTTCTTAATTATATTAGGAATTTCCTTTTTAGTTTTAGTTAAAAAATTCCCATTTAATTTAATAGGATTTTGGATTTTAGTTGTTTATCTTTTTTACTTTACTTACTTTAGAAAACGAGGAAAGAAAAATCTAAAATATGAAGATACCCCAAATATAGCTGATTATTTTGATGAAGTAAGCAAATTTTTATTGTTAACTGTTGTTGAAAAAGCGGAAATAGCAAAAGATTTTAATAAAACACAATTTATTTTACTCTCGCAGTTACTAGATACAAAAGAAATTAGAAATTTAATTAGTAGATTAAACCTTAATGTAAAAGATCTCAAAAATCAAATTAAAGAAATTATTCCTGAAACTGAGCAATTTATAAATATTGATATAAAAGAAAATTTGCAAAATTTAATTTTAAAAAATTTAGAGCCTATTTTAATTCGTTCTTATGAAATTGCTAAAGAGCTGAACTTTCCTTATGTTTCCTTATCTTGCTTATTTTTGGCTTTAGTAGAAAAAGGCAATCCTGTTTTAAATGAATTTTTTAACAGAAATAATATTACAATAGAAAATGTCAAGCCAGCAATTGTTATTGAATATTTCAAAAAATCTTATTTGAAAACAAAATTTCAACCCCATTCTTCATTTTTAGATTTTATCCCACGCAGAAGATGGCTTAATAGAACATGGACAACTTCTCCAACATATTTTTTAGATAAAGTAGGTATTGATTTAACTTATTTTGCTGAAAGAGGAGAATTAGGTTTTATTATAGGTCATCAAAAAGAAATAGAAGCTATAAATTCTAAATTAAAAAAAGAAGAAAATCTTAATATAGCTTTAGTAGGAAGAGAAGGAAGTGGAAGAAGTACTGTGGTTTATCATTTAGCTTATCTTATAAGTAAAGATATAGTTCCAGAAAAATATTTTGATAATAGAATTATTCAAGTTAATTTACCAGAAATTTATGCAGGAGATCCTGCAGAATTTCAAACAAATGTTAATCAAATTTTATCTGAAGCTGCTCATGCCGGTAATGTAATTTTATATTTTCCAGACTTTCATCAAATCTTGTTATCACCAGTTTATTCAATTATTTGGCCATTAATTTACCAATATTTAAAAGCAGGAAGTGTATCTATAATTGCAAGTTTTACGCCGGAAGGTTTTTCTAAGTCCAATTCTTTATTTGCCTTAGAATCTATATTTGAGATTATTGAAATTGAAGAATTAAATGAAAGCGAAGCAATAACCCTCCTAACATTAGAATCAATTATTTATGAAAAAGAATATAAAATAATAATTTCTCCTCAGGCTATAACAAAAGCTGTAATTTTAGCGAAGAAATTTTTAATTCATAAGCCATTACCAGCTTCAGCAAGGGATTTAATAAAAGAAGCTATAGGTTTTGCTAAAAGTTTGGGGATGAAATTTTTAAATGAAGAAGTTATTGGAGATACATTCACAAAATTAACAGGAATACCTATAAAAGCTCCTTTGACTACAGAAAAATATATTTTAGAAAATTTAGAAGAAATTATTCATCAAAGAATTGTTGACCAAGATTATGCAGTTAAAGAAGTAGCTAGGGTTTTGAAAATATATCGAGCTGGCATTGAAAAGAAAAAAGGACCTATTGCTTCTTTTTTATTTGTAGGACCAACTGGAGTTGGTAAAACTGAACTTGCTAAAGTTTTAGCAAAAATTTATTTTGGAGGAGAAGAAAGGATGATAAGATTAGATATGGCTGAATTTCAGAACTTAGAGGATATAGAAAAATTGATAGGTAGTGAAGATGGTAAAATTGTAGGGAGACTTACTGAAGAAGTTTTAAAAAATCCCTATTCATTAATCTTATTAGATGAATTCGAAAAAGCCCATCCTCAGATATTAAATCTATTTTTGCCAATTTTTGATGAGGGTTATATAAAAGATGCTATAGGAAGGACTATTGATTTTTCGAATACTTTAATTATATGCACCTCTAATGCTTTATCCGATTACATTAAAGAAGAAATAGAAAGCGGCAAAACTATAGAAATGATTGCACCTATAATTCGAGATAAATTATCTGAAGTTTTCAGAGTAGAACTCTTGAATAGATTTTCCAGCATAATTGTTTTTCGAACTTTATCAATAGAAGATGTAGAAAAGATTACTGAAATATTGGTTAAAGATTTAAATGGTATGCTTATTCAAAAATTTGGCATAACTATTGAACTTAAAGAAAATGCAAAAAAGAAAATAATAGAATTAGGATATAATCCTGTATATGGAGCTAGAGAACTTAAAAGAACTATTGAAAGAGAAATTTTAGGGCCTTTATCAGAAATTATTTTAAAAGAAGAAATAAAAAGAAGCGAAAAAATAATAGTTGATTATCAGGATAGCTTTATTTTTGAAATAGTTAAGCAATGAAAAAAACTATATTAATACTTATTTTATTTACTTTGCTTTCTTTATTGTTTTATGTGATATTTGAATTTTTAAATACTTCTAAAAAAATTTTCGTTTTTAATTCAAATTTATTGGAAATTTTTAAGATAGATGATTCAAAAGCTATTTTATTTTTAGGGAAAATGGGAGGAAGTCATTATGGAGCAGAAAATACCGATGCTATGTTTGTAATTTATATAAAAAATAATAAAATTTTTATCATTCACATTCCTAGAGATTTAATTGTACGAATTAATAACGATTTTTATAAAATAAATTCTCTTTATTCTTTTAAAAAATTAAATGAGCTTTTATATGAAGTTAGCAATTTTACTGGTTTAAAAGTTAAAAAATATGTGGTAGTAGATTCGTATATCGTTAAAAAAATTGTAGATCTATTAGGAGGTTTGGAAGTTGAACTTAAATATCCTGTAACCGATGCTGTTTCAGGTTATACTTTATACCCAGGAAAACACAAGTTAAATGGAGAATGGGTAGATTTTGTTATTAGATCTCGTTATTATCCCGATGGGGACTTTACTCGAATGAAAAATCAGTTTATAATTATTAAATCTCTTAAAGAAAATTTGCAGAAAACAAGTATTGAAAATCTTTTCCGAATTTTTAATTTTATTGTTGGAGCTAAAAGTCATTTTGAGACTAATTTGTATTATAAAGAAATGATAGAATTAATAAGACTAGTTTCGAAGATTAAGAATGAAAATATTAAAGAAATTTGGATAGGTTACGATAAAAATATATGGATAGATGGAACGTTTAATATTAAAATTAATTCCCATTATGCACCATCATATGGATTATATCCAAAAAATGGAGTTGGAGAATATTCAACAATTAGAGAAAAAATCAAAAAAGAAATTGCCGAAGAGCATTAGAAAATATATAAGAGAATTAAAGGCTCAGTTAAGAAGAGAATTAATTCCTGAAGCGGAGATCAAAAAAAGAGTTGAAGAAATTTTAGCAAAATTTTTAAAAAATAAATGATCGAAAAATTGAAAAATTTTAAAAAAATTATTAGAGATAAAATTCCAAAGTCATTAATAAATTTTTATCATTATTTATTTTCTTTGTTAGGTGCTATTTTTTATAAATTTCCTTCTAAAGAAATTGTTGTTATAGGTGTTACAGGTACTAAAGGAAAAACAACAACTTGTTATCTTATTTATACTCTACTTTCAAAATTAGGAATAAAAACAGCCTTGTCTTCTTCGATGTATTTTTATTTTGGAGATGAAAAAACTGAAAATAAAAGCAGAATTACTATGCCAGGCAGATGGTTTTTACAAGAATTTTTAAGAACTGCTGTTAATAAACAATGTGAAGTTGCAGTGATAGAAGCAACCTCTGAAGGATTATGGCAAAATAGGCATAAATTTATAGATTTCGACATATGCATTTTTCTTAATTTGCATCCTGAACATATTGAGCATCATGGCAGTTTTGAAAACTATAAAAAAGCTAAAGGAAAATTATTTGAAGGTCTTTTGAAGGGTGCAAAAAAATATTTTAGAGGGAAATTATTAAAGAAAACTATTATAGCTAACTCTGATGATTTCTATGCGGATTATTATTTATCATTTCCTTCAGAAAGAAAAATAACTTTCGGCTTAGAAGGTAATCCACAAAAAAGGGATCATTTGCAAATTATCAAATATAAATTATCACCAAAAGGAACAACTTTTACTTTAAATGAAGATGCAGAAGATAAAAAAGAATCTAAATACTTCACTAAATTACTAGGTAAACAAAATCTATATAATATTTTAGCTGCTCTTTGTGTGTTGAAAGCTTTAGATATTCCAATTAAAAGCGCTAAAGATATTTTAAAAGAAATTGAACCATTACCTGGCCATTTTGAGGTAATCCAAACTAAAAATTTCAAGGTAATCATAGATTATGCTCATACTCCTGATTCTATCGAGGAACTTTATAAAAATGTCTGGGATATTTTTAAACCAAAAAGACTTTTATGTCTTGTAGGCTCAGCTGGTGGGTTAAGAGATAAATGGAAGAGGCCAGAAATTGGTAAAATTGCTGCTAAATATTGTCATGAAATTGTAATTTCAAACGAAGATCCCTTTGATGAAGATCCTTTAAAAATTATGAAAGAAATAGAACATGGCGTTAAAACTTATTTAGCAGAATATGAATTTGAAAAGCCATACAGAATAATAGAAGATAGGAAAGAAGCTATAAGATATCTAATTGAAAATGCTCAAAAAAATGATATAATTGTATTAATAGGCAAAGGAGCAGAGCCGACTATAGAAACAAAAGAAGGTTCTATTCCTTGGAATGAAAAAGAGGTTGTTTTAGAATTGATTAATGAATTAAAGTTAAATAAAAACCATGGGAATTCTCGAAGTAGTAACAGATAGATTAAATTTTTTAAGAACTCATAAGATTGTAACTGATGAAGAAAACTTAATTTTAGAATATATAGCCTCTAATAGTAAAAATGACATTGATCCAAGATTAAAGATAAAATTGCTAGAAATTTTAAAAATGTTGGTAAAAAGAAGTAGAAAACCATTTGGAATGTTGATCATTTTAGGTTGGAAAAGGGAATGGAATTCCCAATATGCTGCTTTATTAGACGAAACACAAAATCTATTTGAAGAAAAGAGATATGATTTAAAAGAGATGAGTGTTGATAAAGCAGTTAAGGTCTTTTCTGCACTTAAAACCTTTGATGGGGCTATTTTAATTAATAAGGAAGGACATATAATTGCTAGTGGTATTTATTTAATAAATCTTAATCCTAAAAAGGTTTTAGAAAGGTTAAAGTTAAAAGGAGAAGATCTTTCACAAGCTTTTGGTTTTAAAGAAAAAGTTCATACAAGACATATTACAGCAATAACGGCTTCTTTAATTTTAAGAGGAACTACAGTTTATACTGTTTCTGAGGAAAGCCAAATTATTAGAATGTATGAAAACGGCACTATAATCTACTCTACTTTAAAAGAAGAACAAAAGGAATTGGTTCAAAAAATTAAAGAAAATAATAAGTCTTGAAATTTTGTAAGAATTTGATTATAATTTCTTAATAAAGAAGTTTTTGTATTTGTTGTAAAAATTGTACTCTTTTAAATTTTTAATAAAGATCCTTAATTATCCGGGCTGGACTTTATATGGGAGTTTGATCCTGGCTCAGGGTGAACGCTCGCGGTGTGGATAAGGCATGCAAGTCGTACGCCCAGTAACACTTTTGGTTTCCAAAAGTGTTACTGGACGTGGCAAACGGGGCAGTAACACGTGCCTAACCTACCCTGAAGACGAGGATAACCCCCGAAAGGGGACTAATCCTCGATAGTCCTATCCTTACACAAGTAAGGATAGGTAAAGGGGCGCAAGCCCGCTTCAGGAAGGGGGCGCGGCCGATCAGCTAGTTGGTGAGGTAATGGCTCACCAAGGCTAAGACCGGTAGGGGGCCTGAGAGGGTGTTCCCCGCCAAGGGCACTGAGACACGGGCCCTACTCCTACGGGAGGCAGCAGCCGAGAATCTTGGGCAATGGGCGAAAGCCTGACCCAGCGACACCGCGTGGCGGAAGAAGCCCTTCGGGGTGTAAACGCCTTTTGTGGGGGATGAAGCCCAGTGCATTTTTGTGCTGGGTTGACAGTACCCCACGAATAAGGGACGACTAACTTCGTGCCAGCAGTCGCGGTAAGACGAAGGTCCCGAGCGTTACCCGGATTTACTGGGCGTAAAGGGCCCACAGGCAGGAGCATAAGTCTTTCCTTAAATCCTTGAGCCTAACTCAAGGACTGGGAAAGATACTATGCTCCTAGAGACTGCCAGGGGCCGGCGGAACGCACGGTGTAGGGGTGAAATCCGTTGATATCGTGCGGAACGCCGAAGGCGAAGGCAGCCGGCTAGGGCAGTTCTGACGCTGATTGGGCGAAAGCCAGGGGCGCGAACCGGATTAGATACCCGGGTAGTCCTGGCTGTAAACGCTGGGTGCTAACTCTGGGGAGATTCGACCCTCTCTGGGGTAAAGCTAACGCGTTAAGCACCCCGCCTGGGAAGTACGACCGCAAGGTCGAAACTCAAAGGAATAGGCGGAAGGCCGCACAAGCGGTGGACCATGTGGTTCAATTCGATAGTAACCGAAAAATCTTACCCAGGCTTGACATGCTTGTCTTAATGCTCCTTTCGAAAGAAAGGAGAAGCCGGATTTTATCCGGCGGGCAAGCACAGGTGCTGCATGGCCGTCGTCAGCTCGTGGTGTGAACTGTAACCTTAAGTGGCACAACGAGCGCAACCCCTGCCCTGTGTTACACGTGTCACAGGGGACTGCCGGCTTCAAGCCGGAGGAAGGTGGGGATGACGTCAGGTCTGCATGGCCCTTATGCCTGGGGCGACACACATGGTACAATGCCAGGTACAACGGGTTGCAAGGCCGTGAGGCTGAGCTAATCCCTAAAAGCCTGGCCCAGTTCGGATTGGAGGCTGAAACTCGCCTCCATGAAGGCGGAATCGCTAGTAATCGCGGATCAGCTACGCCGCGGTGAATACGTTCTCGGCCTTTGCACTCACTGCCCGTCAGGCCAGAGGAGTTATCTCTACCCGAAACCCTACTTATAGTAGGAATAGGGTAGGGGTGATGACTAGGGCTAAGTCGTAACAAGGTATCGCTAGGGGAACCTGGCGATGGACCAATTCTGTTTTAAAGTGATCAAATTCCCATTTTTTAGTCGAGTCCAGCCCGGATAATTAAGGATCTTTTATTTTTTAATTTTTTATATAATTTGTTATAATGACAATAATAATGAAAATTTTGATAGTAGAGGATGATAAATTTTTAAGGCTATTATTAGAAAGAAAACTAAAAAATGAAAATTTCGAGGTTGTTGCTGCTGAAGACGGAGAAGAAGCTTTAGAAAAAATTGTCACTGAAAAACCTGATTTAATTTTGTTAGATATTATATTGCCTAAAAAAAGCGGTTTTGCTGTTTTAGAAGAAATTAATAAAGATGAAAATTTAAAAAGAATACCAGTTTTTATAATTTCAAATTTAGGCCAACCTGAGGATATTGAAAGAGGGAAAAATTTAGGTGCTAAGGAGTATTTTGTAAAAGCTGGTTTATCTTTAGAGGAACTTATTAAAAAAATTAAAATTTTTGCTACTGAATTTTTATCCACAAAATGATTTGATTTTGCAAAAAAATGATATATAATTTTAATTAAATAAGTTAAAGAGGCCGTAATTAAAAAAATTAATTTCACTAAATGCAAAACAAAAAAGTCGGTTTTACCTTAATTGAACTTATTGTTGTTTTAGCTATTATCGGGGTTTTGGTCGGTATATTAGTAGCAGTTATAAAACCTCAACAAATATTTGCTAGATTAAGAGATACTCAAAGACAATCTGACTTAAATAGACTAGCTAATGCTATCCAAACTTATATTGCAGAATTTGCTCAAAATCCTTCAGCTATTGTGTTAACAGGAGATGCAGGTATAGGTGGGGCAAATGGATGTTTAGGAGGTTCCACTCCTACAATTTATTATTCAGCTAGTGGAAATCCAGGGACTACTACACCCTTTACTCGAGCTAGAGCTTCAACATCTACTGCAGTTGATGGAACTGGTTGGTTACCTGTTAATTTTGCTTCAGCAACAACTCTTAACTTAACTGTTTTACCAATTGATCCAAGAAACTCAGCCTTTAATGCTAATCCTTCTTATTACTATACTTATGCTTGTAAAACAGATTTGAATTTTGAATTAAATGCTAATTTAGAAGTGATGACAGATGCAGAACAAAATGATGGAGGAGATGTACCAACCTTATATGAAGTAGGGCCCAGTAAGAATATTTTACCTACTACAACTGATTCAAATTTTTATCCTTTCCCTCAATAAACTTAAACTTGTAAAATATCATCTTAATGGAAATTATTGTTGTTCTTGATAATATAAGATCAGGTTTTAATGTTGGTAATATTTTAAGGACGGCAGAATTTTTAGGAGTTAAAAAAATTATTGGTGTAGGTATAACTCCTTTACCTCCTCATCGTGAAGTAATTAAAACTTCTTTAGGTGCTGAAAATAATTTAGAATTTGAAAGAAAATTTAGATTAAAACCTTTAATTAAAGAATTAAAAAAAGAAAAACATAAAATAATTGCTATTGAGCAAGCAAAAAATTCAATACCTTATTATAAATTCAATAAAAGATTCAAGAAAATTGCTTTAATTGTTGGAAATGAAATTAAAGGCATAAGCAAAGATAACTTAAAATTATGTGACTATGTTTTAGAAATCCCTAAAAAAGGTAAGATAAAAGAATCATTAAATGTTGGGATTGCTTTTGCAGTTGTTTTAAGTCATTTAGTTTTTAATCTCGAAAGTGCCTAATTTATAGCCATTTAGAAATTCTTTAGAGCTCATTCGTTTTTTATCTTGTAATTGCAATTCTTTAATAACAATATAAGCATCTTGGAGTCTTAAACCAAGTTCATTTTTATATTGGAAAAATTCTCCTATTTTAATTTTTTTATCTTTCAAATTTTTCTCGTTAATTTTTTCTATAGCAAAAATTTTTAGAATTTTTTCTTCGCCTTTTAGATTGATAATGATATAGGTACCAGGCCAAGGATTTAAGGCTCTAATTTTTCTATCCCAAACTAAATAAATGTCATTTAAAGTTAATTTTCCATCTTCTTTTTCAATTTTTCTTGTATAGGTAGCTAAAGAGTCATCTTGTGGTATAGGTTTAATTTCTCCAGACAAATATTTTTCTATAGTTTCATTAAACAATTTACCTCCTAAAATGCCTAATTTTTCTTCTAATTCTAAGTAATTTTCATTTCCTTTTAACTCTATTTTCTTTTGGGCTATAATAGGTCCATGATCAACTAATTCGTCTATCAGAAATAAAGTTACACCAGTTTCTTTTTCTCCATTTAAAATCACTTCTCTTATAGGATTAGGACCTCGATATTTTGGCAGAAGAGAAGGGTGAACATTAATAATACCTTTTTTAAATTTATCAATAGCTTCTTTAGGAATGATTTTACCAAAAGCAGCTAATAAACCGAATTCAAAATTAAAATTAAAATTGCTAAAATCTTTAATTTCAATTACAGGAAGTTTTTCTTTAAGAGCATAAGAATAAACAACATTTGGCTCTAATTTATAACCCCGACCTTTAGGTTTAGCCGGCAAAGTAAAAACTATCTCAGGTTTGTATTGTTTTAAAACATTTCTTAGAACATAAATAGAAAAATTACTTGAGCCAAAAAAACAAAAATTTAATTTTTTAGTCATTGGAATTTATTTCATAAATTTGCATAGCTTTATCAATAAATAATATGCCCTTTAAATGATCATATTCATGTTGAATAATATGAGCTAAGAGCCCTTTTGCCTTCATAATTTTTTCTTTGCCAGACAAAGTTTGGTATTTTATTTTAACTTCTTTTGCTCTTTTTACCAAACCATATTTATTTTTAATACTTAAACAACCCTCTTCTTTTATTTCTTCACCTTTAGTTTCTATGATTTCAGGATTAATAAAAACATAAAACTTATCTTTTGGTTTAGCAATAAAAATTGCAAGATCAATACCGATTTGATTAGCCGAAAGTCCAATGCCTCCTTCTTTAACCATAATCCTTTTCATTTTTTCTACAATCTGCTTTATATTTTTATCAATACTTTCAACTTTTTTTGTCTCTTTTTTTAAAATTAAATTTGGATATTGTACGATTTCCATTTAATTTATAATTATAAAGAAAGAAAAATGAAAAGGGAGATGAGCTTAGAGGAATTTAAAAAAAGACATGGATATATAATAAATGGCGTTTGGTATCCAAGAGTTACTTCTATTGTTGATATTAAAAGCAAGCCTGCTCTTTATTACTTTTATGCTGCTCAAGAAAATTTTGAAATAGCTCAAGAAAAGAAATCGAAAGCTGCACAAGAAGGAACAATTGTTCATGAAATTTTAGAAGCAATAGTAGGAGGAAGAGAAATTATTGTACCCCCAGAATATATTGGTTTTAAAAATGGTTTTGAAAATTTTTTAAAAGAGCACTCATTCTTTTCAAAAAAAGATTGGATAGAAAAAAGAATTAAACACTCAAATTATAGATATAGTGGAACTTTTGACATTTTAGCAGAAGTAGATGGAGTTTTTTCTTTAGTAGATATAAAAACAGCTTTAGAAGTTTATGATGATTATCGCCTTCAAACAGCTGCTTACTTTTATGCTTTAAATGAAGAACCTTTTTTGTTAGATAAATCTGGTAAAAAAATAGTTCTGCCTAAATATGTAGAAAAAAGGTATATTTTAAGAATTAATCAAATTCAGATTTGTGAAATTTGTGGAGCCAAAAAATATTTAAGAAGCATGGGAGACAAAATAAAAGAAGGAGATCCTAATTGCGAACATAAGTTTGGTGAAATTACTTATGAGTGGGAATTAAAAGAATTCGAGAACCCAGAAGAAGATTTTAAAGGATTTTTAGCTTGCAAAGATTTATGGGAATGGGAATATAGAGATTATTTAAAAGAAATTGGTTATTTATAAAAAAAATCACGTGGTAAACTTAATTTTTCTATTGGCAAAATATTTAATTTGTCTAAGATATCTTTAAATTTAATTTTAGCCTCTACCCATTTCGACAATTTATTTTTATTTAATTTTTTTAAAATTATTTCTTCAGCTTTTCTTCTTATTTTATCTTGGATACCTATTCTCATTCTCCAAACTTGGTTACCACAATTTTTGTAAATTGATTCTACGCCTTTATGCATAGAAGCTGATTGATTAAAGGTGAATTTTACAAAAAGAAAAGGTAAATCTGCTTCGTCATGAATAATTAAAGTTTCATTTGGTTTGATTTTTAAATAAGATAAAATTTCTTTTAAAGCTAAACCAGATTCATTCATATAAACCTTTCCGATAGCAAGATAAATATTTTTGTATTTTCCAATAATAGAATATTGAAGTTCCTTTTTCTGTTTTAGATAGGATTCAATTAAATCTCTTCCAAAATTGTGAGGGGTATTTTTAAATTTTTCTTCAGGATTACCTAAACCGTAAATTAGTTTGATTTTTGTATCGTTTTTCATTATAATTATTTTAATGAAAAAATTAGAAATTTTCGAAATTATAGAAGTAATTTTAACTTTTCTTTTAATTTTTTTGCCCGTGAGATTTTTTATTTTTGAGCCATTTATAGTAATGGGAGAAAGTATGGAACCCAACTATCATACTGCTGATTATTTAATTATTTGTAAAATTTGTACTAAAATTCAACCTGTTCAAAGAGGTGATGTTATAGTCTTTATTCCTCCTGTTGATGAAAGGAAATATTATATTAAAAGAGTAATTGGCTTACCAGGTGAAACAGTTTATTTAAAAGGAAGAAATATTTACATTTATAACAAAGAAAATCCTAATGGATTTAAATTAGAAGAACCATACCTTCAAAATGAAGATTTTGACTTAGGGGAAGAGAAGATACAATTAAAAGATGATGAATATTTTGTTTTGGGAGATAATAGAAATGAAAGTTTTGATTCAAGAAGATGGGGGCCTCTTAAAAAAGATAGGATAATAGGCAAAGTTTCATTCAAAATAAGCCCATTAGGAAGGTTGATTAAGATAATTAAGTTTAATAATTTATGAAGAAATTTAAAATAGCACCTCAATCTCCAAGGGGTATGCATGATTTAATAAAAGAAGATGCTGAACTTTTCTTAGGTTTATTTAATGAGATAATTAGACATTCATATTTATATGGCTTTGAATATATAAGGACTCCTGTTGTAGAAAAAGAAGAAATTTTCACAGCTTCTTTAGGAGCATCTACTGATGTTATAGAAAAAGAAATGTTTCATGTAGAAAGAAAAGAAAAAGGAGAAAAATATGTTCTAAGACCAGAAGGAACCGCATCTATAGCAAGAGCCTATTTACAAAATGGAATGCACTCCTGGCCTCAACCTGTTAGACTTTTTTATTTCGGACCTATGTTTAGATATGAAAGACCACAAGCAGGTAGATATAGAGAACATTATCAATGGGGCTTAGAAGTTTTGAATTCTGAAGATCCTATTTATGATGCTAAAATTATTCAAGTTTTTGATAGATTTTTTAAAAAACTGAAGCTAAAAGATTTTATTTTTAAAATAAATAGTATAGGTTGTTTAAATGATAGAAACAAATATAAACAAGTGCTTAAAAGGTATTATAGAAAGTATTTAAAAAATTTATGTGAAGATTGCAAAAGAAGATATGCTATTAATCCATTGAGAATGCTTGATTGCAAGAACGAAAAAGACCAGGAGATAAAAAAGAATGCTCCTATTTTAGTTAACCATTTATGTAAACAATGTGAAGAACATTTTAAGAAAGTTTTAGAATATATTGAAGAACTAGAGATCCCATATGAATTAGATTCACATCTTGTAAGAGGTTTTGATTATTACTCTAGAACTGTTTTTGAAATATTTTTTGTTGAAACACCTATAGCTATTGGTGGTGGCGGTAGATATGATTATTTGATTAAATTTTTAGGTGGCAAACAAACTCCTGGAGTTGGAGGAGCTATTGGCATAGAAAGATTGATGGAAATTGTTAAACTTCATCAAATTAATTTGAAAGTAAGTAAAAAACCAGAAATTTTTATAGCTTATGCTGCTGAAAGAGCAAAACCTTATGCATTTTTTGTTTATGATTTACTTTTAAGGCATAATATAAATGTAGCAGAAAATTTTGCTAAAACTAGTTTGACTTCTCAATTAGAATATGCAGATAAACTTGGTGTAAAATATTGTATAATAATAGGACATCAAGAAATGGGAAGTCGTAGTGTTATTCTGAAAAATATGCTTGATAAAACCCAAGAAACAATTCCTGTAGATGGATTAATTGAGGAGTTAAAAAGTAGATTAAAATGAGCTGTATATTTTGTAAAATCGCAAAAAAAGAAATATATAGCTATATGATTGATGAAACTGAAAATTTTGTTGCTGTTTTAGATATCAATCCGCATGCTCCTATGCATACTATGATAATTCCTAAAGAACATATAGAAAATTTTGTTGATTTACCAGAAGAATATGGGATAGAGCTATTGAAGTTTATGAAATATATAATAAAAAGAATTAGCGAAAAATTAAATACAAAAGATTTTACAATTGGTATAAATGAAGGTAAAAATGCTGGAAGAGCTATTGATCATTTGCATATTCACATTATTCCAAGGTTTAAAAATGATAAAGGCGGGTCGATTCATTCAGTAGTTTATAATCCACCTAAAGAGCCGTTAGAAAAAATTTATAAAATTTTAAAAAATGAGGATTAAAGCAAAAAAACAAAAGAAAGAAACATTGCAACAATTTTTGAGAAGATTTTTAACAAGATTTCAAAAATCTGGATTAGCTATTGAAGTTAAAAAAAATATGTATAGATCAAGGCCTATGAATGAAAGAAGGAAAAAGGAATATAGAATGTATAGATTGAAAATTCAAAGTTTTATTAAGAAAAAAATGAAAGAAGGTTGGCCCTTAGAAAAAGCATTAGATATGGCAAGAAGATATATTCAGTATATTAAATACGAAGGATGAGAAATTTTTATTTTGGATTAGACTTAGGCCATTACGAGATAAAATTTACTGTTTTGGAAGAAACTTATGATGGGAGGCTAATATCTTATAATACCTCTTTAAAAAATGAATATTTCAGAAAAAATGACATAATAGAACAAGAAAATTTAATTTCTTTAATAAATAATATTTTAGAAAATACGTTAGAAACTTTTGAGATAAAGCAAATTGAAAAACTTAATATCAGTTTAACACTACCCAGTTTTCAAAAACATATACAAAAAGGGCATGCTATATTTGAAGATAATGTTAAAGAAGAAGATATCAAAAAAACAATAAGAACTGCAAAAAATTTTTTGCTTTTAAATAATCAAGAAGTCTTAATCGAAGAACCTTTAAAATTTTTAATAGATGGTATACAAGAAGTAAGAGATCCTTTAGGCTTTGCAGGTAAAAGATTGGATGCAGATGTTCTTTTTATAACTTGTTTTAGATCTTTTTATGAAAAAATTAAAAACATCTTTAAGGCATTGAATTTAGAAATAGATAACATTTTTCCTTCTATTTATTCTTCTAGTAAGGTTTGTTTATCTAAAAAAGATAAAGAAATGGGAGTAGGTTTAATTGATATTGGTGGCGAAACTACAAGCATAGGGATTTTTAATGAAGGAAAACTTGTTGATATGGCAGTATTTGATTTTGGCTCTGAAATTTTATACCAAGATTTGGCTTTATATTTAAAAGTAGACCTTGAAGAAATAGAGAAAATTAAATCAGAATTATATAAACCAGCAGCTGTTACAAGCAAAAAAATAAATAAAAAGGAAGAAAAATTGAGACAACAAATTTTTAAATTTTTTGAAAAAAAATTAAGAGAATATTTTGAGGAACTTAAGGTTAAAGATTATATAAAGAATATTAAAAAAGAATATAAATTACCAGCAGGTTTAGTGATGATAGGAGGCTTTTCTTTGTATGAAAACAGCTTAAATTTATTAAAAAATATCTTAGAAATTTCAATAAAATTTCCTAAAGACGAACTTAATATTTTTGAAAATGAATATGAACTTAGAAAATTTTCAAGCTCAGCAGGCGCAGCTTTGATGTTAAGAGATCTTTCAAAAGAATATGGTTTACTTGAAAAAATTAAAAAATTTTTCTATAGTTTTTGGTCTAGGTAGTTTAATATTCTTTCTTTTTTTATTTTATAAAATAGGTTTTTTAGAGACAGAGAATTGTAGAAATGGTTATTTAGAATCACCAATTTTTGATTTTAGTACTACTTCAACAACATTTAATAAGTTTTTATGGTTTGGTACAAAAGAAGGAGGAGAAGGAGAAGTAAGAGTCGATTTTGAGTTTTGTGTGGGTAATGATTCTGAGCTTAATAATTCTAATTGTTTTTCAACATCAAGTGAACCAGGAGAAATTGTTCAGTTAGAAAATTTAAAAGGCCAATATATGAAATATAAAATTATAATGGAAAGCTGTGATGAATCAGCTATACCTAGAGTAGACAGAATATTTTTATATTACAATAAGTAAATTAACTAACACACTTTCTGCATAATTCTGTTGTAGGATCTATTTTCAAGCGAGCCTCTTCAATAGGATTATTGCATTTTATACATATTCCATATGTTCCATTCTCAATTTTTTGTAATGCCCTTTTTATATTTTCTAATCTTTTTTCTAATATTTCTTTTTTTGAATAAAAATCACTTTTCTCTTCATATTTTTCTGCAATATCTGAAACTTCAAATTCATCACTTTCTTTAACTTTTTCTAATTCAAAATTTATTTCATTTAATAGTAGTTCAACTTCTTCTTTTTCTTTTAATAATTTATTTTTTACTTCTACTATGTTCATTATTTAAGATTTTTAATAATATATTTAAAGGCATTTAAGCTTGTTGAAATTATCAAATTATTATTATAAATTGTCCATATAAATTTGTAATTATTATTGCAATAAGCAATTTTGTATTTTATCCCTTCGTATTCTTCTGTAATAGTATAAAATCTTAATAATTCTCCTTGTGGCAAACCAAGATAAATTTTTTTGAAATCATTTAACAAGCTTTCTTTATCCCATAGTCTCATAAAAGGAACAACAACATTCTCGTCTTTTATTGTAAATATTATAACAGGAAATTTTCGAGTATAAGTATAATAAATTAAAATTAAATAAGAATCTCCTAAACTATTTTTAAAAGATTCCTGATATTTTTTCTCAATAAATGAAGGAGTAAATAAATAATTTTTAATGAATTCTGCAGGCAATGGTTGGTTGTTATACAGAAAGTTGATTTTATACAAGCTACCTGCTGATTTTTGGATTCTCATTAATTCTAACCATTTTAATCTAAAATTATTTGTAGTAAGTTCGTCAAGAGAAATATTAATCTCTGGTAATTGTAAATAAGGAAATACAACTTTTGTTCCTTGTTTTTCGATATCTTCTATTTTTACTTCTTTAATTTCTTCTGGTTTAGGAGAAGGTTTCTCTAATTTTTCTTCTTGGGCTAGTTCAATTTCTTTAGTCTCAGTTTTGGTGGGAGTGGTAAATGAAAGAGAAGTTGTTGAAGATGTAGGCTTAGATGAGATTGATAAAGCAGAAGGAGAAGAAGTCGTAGGAGTAAATGTTGATATTGAAGAAATAAGAGAAGTATTTGTTAAAAGAGTAGAGGTAGAAGAAGTAGATTCATTTAAGCTAATTTGTGAAGTTGTAGGCTGTGAAGTTGTAGGCTCAGATAAAGAAGAAGTTGATATTGTACTTGTAGAAGGAGTTGTTCGAAATATACTTGTAATTTTTGGAGTTTCTGTTTTTACTTCAGGTTCTTTCGTAAGTTGTTTAGCGGAAAATTTACTGAGTATATTTGATCTAGAAAAAAATAGAAAACCTCCGTAGAGCAAAGAAGGAATTATGATCACGATTAAAAGTAGAGCCAAAATTTTTTTATTTGATTTTGCAGGTATTTGAATTTGCGGTAATTTAATGATAGGAATTTCAGGTTTAGGTTTTTGAACAAGTGGTGTTTGAACTTTTAAAAGCTCATGTTCGGCTGGTTTCGGTGTTTCTATTGGTTGAATTTCAGGAACAGGTTCAGGTACAACTTCTTTTTCTTTAATTTTAAAAGTAGGAGGTAGATTTTCAGGTGGAATATTTGTAGGCTCAAGTTTTTCGCTTTTAGTAAAAATTTCTTTAGATGTTTTTAATCCTTTTTCTTCTTCTTCCCCCCTCCCTTTTATTATTCTATATTTAATCTCATCTGGCATCTTTTAAGGATACATAAATTTTACCATCTTCAGAAATATTTTTAATTCTTACTTTTAATTTTTCTCCTAATTTTATTTCTTTTTCAATATTATCTATTCTTTTGTCTGAAATTTCAGAAATATGCAACAATGCAGTACGATTACCTCCTAAGTTTAATATAGCACCAAATGGTAAAATTTTTATTACTTCACCTTCTACCATTTCTCCTACTTCATAAGAATTAGTGTAAGATTTTATTAATTTTTCGGTTTCTCTAAGCATTTCTTCATTTTCTGCAGAAATATAAATAACGCCATCAGGCTTTATATCTATTTTCGCATTTGTTAGCGCTATTATCTCATGAATATTTTTACCTCCAGGCCCTATAAGTAGTCCAATTTTTGAAGGATCTATTTTGAGTAATGATACATAAGGAACACCTTCTTTTAGAATTTTCCTTGGTTCGCTTATTTTTTCATACATCATATCTAAAATTTTGTTAATAGCCTCCCTTGCTCTTTTTAATGACTCTTCTATGATTTTTGTTGTTAAACCATCTATTTTTACATCAAGTTGAATAGCGGTAATTCCATCTCTTGTTCCAGCAACCTTAAAATCCATTCCTCCAAAAAAATCTTCAGGTCCTTGAATATCAGTTAGAAGTTCATAATTTTCTTCGTCTTGATAAGCAATTCCTATACTTATTCCTGCAGTATGTTTTTTAATAGGAACTCCTGCATCAAAAAGAGCTAAAGAAGAGGCGCAAACACTTCCCATTGAAGTAGAACCATTAGAAGATAATACATCAGAAACAACTCTTATAGTATAAGGAAACTCTTCTTCAGAAGGAATTAAATTTTTTAATGCTTTTTCAACTAAGTTTCCATGCCCAATTTCTCTTCTTGAAGGAGCTCTCAATGAACCTATTTCTCCTACTGAGTAAGGAGGGAAATTATAATGGTGCATAAATCTTTTGAAGCCTTCAAATTCAATTTCTCTAACCCATAATTCTTCTCCTAAAGATGCCAAAGTTACTCCAGAAAGGATATGGGTTAATCCTCTTTTAAATAAAGCAGATCCGTGAGCCCTAGGCAAAACATCTACCTCTATTTCTATTTTTCTTATTTCATCTAATTTTCTTCCATCTGGCCTAACTTTATTTTCTAAAATCTTCTTTTTAAAAACATCTTCTATTTTAAATAAAATTCCTTTATAAACTAGATTAAAATTATCTATAAACTCCTTTTCTTCATTTAAAATATCAAAAACTTGTTTTAATTCGGGTCTTTCTTGAAAATTAAATAACGCTTTCTCTATATCTATATTATGCTTTCTTAAAAATTCTTCTCCATACTTTATGAAACTTTGATTATCAACCGCGATACTTTCAAATTTATTTACATTTTCTTTAATGATATTTTCTAAAAAGTTTATAACTTTATTTATCTCTTTTATCCCAATTTCGCAAGCTTTGACAATATCTTCCTCTTTTACCTCTTTCCCTTCTAATTCGATCATATTAATCTTATCCTTAACTCCTCCTAAAAATATAGTAAAATCTGAGCTAGCTCTCTCGAATTCTGTTGGGTAAAGAATAAAGTTACCATTTTTTTTGCATATTTTAACTGCTCCTACAGGACCCTTCCATTCAAATCCTAAAAGCCCAACTCCCAAAGAGGAGCCTAAAAATGCTAATATATCTGGATCAAATTCAGGATTTAATGAAAAGATAGTGTTTGTGATTTGAATTTCATAAGGAAAATTTTTTAAAGCAGGTCTTATAGATCTATCAATCAATCTTGCATTTAAAATAGCTGTTTCAGAAGGCCTACCCTCTCTTCTAATAAATCGACTTCCATAAATTTTTCCAGCAGCATAATACCTTTCTTCATAATCTACAGTTAAAGGAGTAAAATCAATTCCCTCTTTTTTATCGCCTAAAACAACTGTTGTTAAAACTACTGTTCCTTTACATTTTGACAATAAAGAAACATTCGCTCTTTGTGCCCAATCATTAATTTCAATTTCAATCTCGAAACCGTTTTCTGAATTTAAAAGTAATTTGTAAGCCTTTTTCATTTTTTTATTAAAATATAATCTTTTAATTCATCTAAATCATAAAAGAAATCTGCTAGTTCTTTTAATTTTACAGAAGTATTCCTGCCAAATCCAGCTATTTCTACAATATTACCTTGATTTTTTAAATATTCTACTAAAGGAGCGAAATCTCCATCACCAGAAACTAATATTATAACGTCTAAAAACTTAGAAAGTCTAATAGTATCTACAGCTATACCAACATCCCAATCTGCTTTCTTTTCTCCGCCTGGCAAATAAATTATATCTTTAATCCTTAATTCTATTCCTTTAAAAATTAAAGCTTCAAAAAATGAAATTTCTTTGGGGCTAAGATCTGATTTTATTACATAAGCAATAGTTCTTACAAGATTTCTTCCTTGATTTAAAATTTCTACTAACTTTCCGAAATCAACATTTTTACCATAGAAATTTTTTGCAGAATGATAAATATTTTGAGTATCAATAAAAATACCTACTCTTTGTCCAGGAGAAGCAAAGGGGTTCATAACTTCAATAATTCTTTAAGTTTTTTATATCTAGTAACAGATTTTCTCTCTAAATACTTCAATAACTTCCTTCTTTGTGCTATTTTTAATATAAGCCCCCTTTTCGAATTGTAGTCTTTGGGATGCTTTTGTAAATGTTTAGTTAAATTAATAATTTCTTCGGTCAAAATAGCAATTTGGACCTCGCAAGATCCTGTGTCCTTTTCGTGCATTCCAAATTTTTTAATTATTTCTTGAACTTTGCTATTTGCCATTAAATAATTTTAAAATATTAAATATGAAAAAGCAAGAAGAAAAAAATAACCTTAAATCCTTAATTTTTCAATTTGAGAAATATTTAGAAATAGTTAAAGGACGATCAGAAAGCACGAGAAAAATATATATTAATAGACTAAAGAAATTTTTTGAATGGCTTGATAAGAATAAATATGAAAAAATTGATAAAAATATTATTTGGCAATTTAGAATATACTTGTCAGAACAAAAGTTAAATAAAAGAACTCAAGCACATTATTTAATAGTTATTAGAAATTTCCTTAAGTTTTTGAAAAGAGAATTAAATTTAGATGTAATGGATTTTACCCAAATAGAGCTGCCCAAATTACCTGAAAGAGAAATTAAAATACTAAATGAATCTGAACTAGAAAAATTATTGAATGCTCCTAAGGGGAATGATCTTAAATCATTAAGAGATAAAGCTATATTAGAACTTTTATTTAGCACAGGATTAAGGGTTTCTGAGTTATGTTCTTTAAATAGAGATATAGAAATAGATAAAGGTGAAATTGCTATAAAAGGAAAGGGTGATAAAATAAGAACTGTATTTTTATCAGAGCGCGCTAAAAAAGCACTTAAAGAATATCTTCAAAATAGAACCGATAACCATCCTGCTTTGTTTATTTCATTAGCTAGGAATATGGAACCTAAAAGACTTTCTGTAAGAGCTATTCAAAAAATTATCAAATTTTACGCTATTAAAGTTGGTATTATAAAAAATGTTCATCCCCATGTTTTAAGACACCAGTTAGCTACTTTTTTAATTTCTGCAGGAGTTAATTTAAGGGTTGTCCAAGAAATTTTAGGGCATAAAAATATTTCAACAACGCAAGTTTATACTCATATTTCAAAGCCAGAATTAAAAGAAATTTATGAAAAAATTATCAATAAAAAATTGAAATAACAACTCAAATATTGACAATTTAAAATATTGCTTTATAATTTTTTTATACAACGTGGTCGAAGAAATGAGGCAGGCTTTAATGCCGTAAGGCCTCATGAGACAAAAATGAAAACAAGAGAAGAAAAAGAACAAATAATAAAGGAATTAAAACAATTTTTTGAAAAATCTTCAAAGATTTTTTTTATTAGTCTTTTAAATCTTAATGCTGAAATTCAAAACTCTTTGAGAGATCAAATAAAAAAAATTGGCGGTATTTTAAAAATTACCAAAAAAACATTAATCAAATTAGCTAATCCTAATTTAGATTTAGAACAAGAAAAATTTAAAATACCCTTCGGCCTTATTTTTGATTTAAATGATGCAAAAAACATAGAGATATTTAAAATCTTAACTGAATTTAATAAAACTTATAATCTCACTATTATAGAAGGATTAATGCAAAATAGAGTTTTGAATCCTAAAGAAATAATTGAAATAGGCGAGCTTCCATCTTACGAAGTTTTGCTTCAAAAATACAACTACCTTTTGAAATCACTATTAGGACGATTAGTATTTACTTTAAAAATCCCTATTTCAAAATTAACTTTGGTCGTAAATAATATTAACAAATAAAATAAATAATGGAGGAAAAAATTAAGAAAATAGTAGAGGAGATAGAGAATTTGGCTGTAATAGAGCTAAATGAATTGATTAAAATTTTGGAAGAAAAATTTGGACCAGCAGTTATGCCTGTTCAAGGAGTGGTTCCTCAGGCTGCAGGTACTGAATCAACAACTGCTGCCCCTTCTAAAGTTAATGTTATTTTAGTTGATGCTGGAGCTAACAAAATTCAAGTAATAAAAGCTTTGAGAGAAATAAATCCAAATCTTGGTTTGAAAGAGGCAAAAGATATTGTTGATAATCCTCCTCAAACAATCAAAGAAAATGTTGCCATTGAAGAAGCAAATAAAATAAAAGAAAAAATCGAGAGCGCTGGTGGCAAGGTTGAATTTAAATAAATTATTTTGTAAAATTTTAAGAGGTCGTGATTAACTTTTTAAATATTTTTAAAAAATGGAAAATAAAAATTTGGTTACAGTCGTAGTAGTTTTAGTAGTTCTTGTCGTATTGGGATTATTAGCTTGGTGGTATTTACAACAAAGAGCTCAAGTAGCTCCTACACCAGCTCCTACATCAACAGAAATGCCTCAACCACCGGTTCCAGCTCCGGTTCCGCCAGCTCCAGAAGGAACAGTTACTCCTGAGGCAACTTCTGAACCAGCAGGTGTTCCAGCTCCTGAAGCTCCAGCTCCTCAACCATCAGTTCCACAACCATAAAAGTTAAATAAAGCAATAATAAAAAGAGGAAGCCTTTAATGGCTTCCTCTTTTAATTTTGGCCCCGACGGGAGTCGAACCCGTATTTCCGCCTTGAAAGAGCGGTGTCCTATCCGTTAGACGACGGGGCCATAAAAATTAAAATAGGCACGGGTGGGATTCGAACCCACGTTGAACGGTTTTGCAGACCGTCCCCTAACCACTCGGGCACCGTGCCACTTATTTAATTATAATAGATCTTTTTTAAAATTACAACTTAAATATTTATTCACAAGAATTACTTTGAGAAAGTTCTGTATAAGAAATTCTATTAGTATTAAGAGAAGGTAGAGTAACAGCAAAATAAGAATTAGTTACATCTTCAACAATTAAAGGTAGATCAAGGGTTAGAAAAAGTCCTAAATAAGATACAGATAAATTAGCATTAGTTGTTATTACTGAAGTAGTATTAAAATTGATAACCCCAGAGGAATTTGTTTTGATCAACCAAATATCATCAGAACCTGCACCAACAGAAGCAGTATATCCTGAAATTAAAATACCTCCATCATTACCTAAAGATAGACCTCTTCCATAATCAGCTCCACTACCACCATAAATTTTTTGAAATAATATAGAGAAATTATCAAAATTTTTATTAACTTTAGCTAATAAATAGTCATAAGATAAAGCCGGAGAAGAATTAGTATAACCACCAATTAAATAACCGTCATCAAGATTAATAATTTTTATTATATCTTCTGTTCCTGAGCCGGTTAAGACTCTATTAGAAATAATATTGCCTTGGCTGTCTAATTTTAAAAGTAAAATATCTTGTGTGCTATTAACCCCTGTAGTTCTTGCTCCAATAATCAAATTATTCCCGTCTAGATCAAAAGTAACACCAATATTATTACCATTTGAAGAATATATTTTACTTAAAAGCACATTTCCATTTTTATCAATTTTAGAAAACCAAATCATTGCATTATTATAAACCCCAACAATACCTATATTTCCTTCAGATAACATTTTCATTTCATAAATTTCTAATGGACCTGTAGATGTACTATACAATTTTTGCCATATAGGATCTCCACTATTTTTAGTGACTTTTACAATATATGCTTTTCTTGTTTCAGAAATATATCCTCCTAAAATATAACCATCATCGACCTCAACTGCAGTTCTAAAATAGTCGGTAGTTGAAGTTCCATAGAATTTTAACCAATTAAGATTTAGAGAATTTCCTAATTTAGCAGCGATAGCATCATTAATTCCGCTATAACTTCTACTCCATCCCACTAATAAATATCCTTCGTCATTTGTTTGAATTATGTTGTAAAAATAATCATGATTTCCTCCGCCAAAATTAGTTTGAGCTATTAAATTTCCTGAATTATCTAATTTTAACACCCAAAAATCAAAATCGCTGGCAGATGAATATCTACCATAGCCAGCAATGACAAAATTATTATTTGAATCTCTAATTGCATGAATACCTTGTTGTTTATCAACGGTTCCAAATGTTTTAGCAAAGCAGGAAGCGCTTATTATACCTGAACGAGAATTCAAAAAAGAAATTGGGGTAATATTAGAATTACCTGTTTCATAAACATAAAATGGGCAACCAGCCATTATTAATATTTTCTGGTGAATTAGAACACCTATACTCATAACCTACTGGTGGTGATGGTAAAAGCCCACTATTAATATAAGTGCTGCAAGTAGGGGAATTATCTTTTAACGATAAAATATAATATTGTTAGTAGAAGTAGTAAGAATTAGTATACCTTTATTTTCAGCTAAAACCAATTCTACAGCCTTTTTCAAATTTTCTAAATCTGTTATTCTTTTTGCATCTCTTGTTTTTCTAAAAAACTCTAAAGGTTTTATAGCCCAAAGAGCAATAGCGAAAAGCAAGCTTAGTATGCTTAAAACTACTAGAAGCTCTAACAAAGTGAAATTTTTCTTATTCATTTTTCTTCTTTTAATTCTTTTAATATTTTATCAATTTCTTGAGCCTCTTTTAAGTCTTTAGAATATTTGAAAATAATTTTTTTCGGCAAATATCTTAAATAAATGCTTTCTTTTAATTCGTTTTTTATTTTAATAGAATCTTTATTTAAATCAGAGATAACTTCTTTGGCTTTTTCGTCAGGAAAAATACTAATTTTTACTTTCATAATGCCACCTTTTTGGGGTAAACTTACGTCCAAAACGGTAAAAACAATTTTTGGGTCAATTCTTTCTCGTAAAATTTTTGATAATATTTCCATAAGTAAAAATTTTTTTCTTTCTCCTCTCATTGAAAAACTAAAATATCTCCTATTTCGATATCGGTTTTAGTATTGATAATTAAACCACAAAGATTACCTTCTAAGACTTCTTTAACGGGTAATTTATTAGATTCTAAACTAACAACTTTCCCTTTTCCAATAATACTATTATCTCTTATAATTAGAACCCGATCATTTAAAGAGACTTTTCCTAAAATCACTTTGCCTCCAATAGTTTTCTTTGTAGAGGTTTTACTAAAAGTAGCTAATACTTCTAATTTGCCTTTTTCAGGTGATTCTGTCTTTTTAATTTGTACAAGTTCATTTAAAATTTCTTCTAATTCATAAATTACTTTTACATCAATAAGTTTTAAATTTAACGTTTTAACTTCCTCATAGATAGCCTTTGGATTTTTTAAATTAAATGAAATTATAATCGAGTTAGTATCTTTTGCTAATTTTAAATCTTCAGTAGTGACTATACCTAAATCCCTTTTAATAATCTTAATACCAATTTTCTGCTCTTCAGCGATTTTTCTTAATAATTTCTCAATGCCTTCTAATGAGCCTACAAGATCAGCTTTTATAATTAAGGAAATTTCAAAAGTTTTCTCTGGTAGTTCAATAACTATAGGCTTACGAAAGCTTAATTCTATTTCTTGAAGTTCTTCTTTTATGCTCTCTATTTGATTTTTGTCTCCTATTTTGAAAAGTTCACCAGCTATAGGTAAAGTTTCAAATGTGCCAACTAAAATAGGAGAAGAGGGTTCAGCAACTTTTAATGGTTTACCAAATGGATTTTCAATAAATTTAATTTTTCCATAGCTTGAAGAAGTAATTATGTAATCTCCAATTTTTATCTTCCCATCTAAAACTATACATCCTGCTAAAATCCCTCTTTTTGGATCTTTAATTGTCTCTAAAATATAACCCTCACCATTTTTATTTTCATCATATTTAAGTTCCAACATCTCAGCTATTATTAGAATAATTTCAAGCAAATCATCTATACCGATTCCTTTTAAAGCAGAAATATTTACCGAAGGAACATCGCCACCCCAATCTTCTACAATTACGCCTAAATCACTTAATTCTTTTTTCACTTTTTCTGGATTAGCATTAGGTTTATCTATCTTGTTAATGGCAACTATAAAAGGAAGATTATGTTTTTTAATTAGCTCTAAAGATTCTATTGTTTGAGGTTTAACTCCTTCATCAGCAGCTATTATTAAAATAGCAATATCAGCTACCTTAGCTCCTTTTTCTCTTAGTTTTTCAAAAGCTGCATGCCCAGGCGTATCAATAAATGTTATCTTTTCTCCTTTATATTCAATTTCATAAGCACTTACTTTTTGAGTAATTCCACCAGCTTCTTCTTCAGTAATTTTTGTATTTTGAATAGTATCAAGTAAGGTAGTTTTTCCATGATCAATATGTCCAAAAATGGTTACAATAGGAGGTCTTTTTTTCATGGATTTTGGATTAGTTAATAAATAAAGTAAAAACAGAAATTTTAAAGTGCCCGGGGAGGGATTCGAACCCTCACAGGCTTTAAAGCCCACTGGTCCCTAAAACCAGCGCGTCTTCCAATTCCGCCACCCGGGCAAGTAGATAAATTGAGTTATCAATTAAATTATAAAAAATAAATTTGTAAAATCCTAATTTATTTTTTAATTTCGTAATCATGAATTAACAAACACGAATTAATCACTAATTAAATGAATTAATCACGAATGGATTATTCGTGTATAAATAAATTCGTGAAAATTTGCAATAATTTATCAGATTAATGATGTTTAATAAAATACAGACAAAAGGACTTGCTATTATGGCAAGCCATTAAATTATTGTATTCTTAAATTTTGAAAGTATATATTATAATTAAATTTTAAAGATGAAAGAGTTCAGTATTATTGATAGTTTAAACAAAGTAGGAGAAGAGATAGTTATTTATGGTTGGGTAAATTCTGTAAGAGAACATGGAAAAATAATATTTTTTGATTTAAGAGATAAAACTGGAGTAATTCAATGTTTAATTGATGCTCAATCTGAATATTTTGAAACTGCAAAACTTTTAAAGCCTGAATATGTTATTAAAGTACGTGGTATTATAAAAGAAAGAGACCCTAAAATGATAAATCCTGATTTAGAAACAGGTACAATTGAAATGCTTGTAAAGGAAATTGAAATTTTAAATAAAGCTGAACCCTTACCTATTCCTATAGATACAAATGGTTATGAAATTAATGAAGAAGTAAGACTTAAATATAGATATTTAGATCTTAGAAGAAAAAGAATGATGAGAAATTTGATTGTAAGAAGTAAAGTTACTAAATTTGTTAGAGATTTTCTTATAAGTAAAGGTTTTGTAGAGGTTGAAACACCTATCCTTACAAAATCTACACCTGAAGGTGCAAGAGATTATCTTGTCCCCTCAAGATTGCATAAAGGCAAATTTTATGCTTTACCTCAATCTCCTCAACAATACAAGCAACTTTTAATGGTAGCAGGTTTAGAAAAATATTTCCAAATTGCTAGGTGTTTTAGAGATGAAGATCCAAGGGGTGACAGACAACCAGAATTTACTCAAATAGATATAGAAATGAGCTTTGTAGAAAGAGAAGATATTTTGAAGCTAGTTGGAGAACTTTTATATGAATTAGTTAAAAATCTTTTCCCAGAAAAAAAGATAAAAGAACATCCTTTCCCTATTTATACTTATCAAGAAGTAATGACAAAATACAACTCTGATAAACCTGATTTAAGATCCAATCCAAATGATCCTAATGAACTTGCTTTTGCTTTTGTGGTTGACTTTCCAATGTTTGAATGGAAAGAAACAGAAAATAGATGGGATGCTATGCATCATCCATTTACTCAACCAAAAACTAAATCTGGAAGCAAAGAGAAAAAAGTTTTAATGGAAATTTTAGAGAAGAATCCAGAAGAATTATTGAGTGAACAATATGACGTTGTTTTGAATGGTTATGAGATAGGAGGTGGAAGCATTAGAATTTATGACCCTGAATTATTAATAAAAGTTTTTGAAACAATGGGTAATTCGCGCGAGGATGTTTTAAATAAATTTGGTCACCTAATTGAAGCTTTTAAATATGGTGTTCCTCCTCATGGTGGGATTGCTTTAGGCATAGATAGAATTTTGGCGATTTTATTAAATGAACCTTCTATAAGAGAAGTAATAGCTTTTCCTAAAACAGGTGAAGCTAGAGATCCAATGATGGAAACACCATCAGAAGTTTCCCAAGAACAATTAGAAGAGTTAGGCATTGAAATTAAGAAAGAAGAAGATTTATAATAATTTTTAAGGGGGAGTAGCTCTAACTGGCAGAGCGGCGGTCTCCAAAACCGCAGGTTGCAGGTTCGAATCCTGCCTCCCCCGCCTTTATACAAAAATCCAGCTTTTATTTCTTTAAAATCGTAAATAAAATTGTTAGAATTAGGCTGATTATTAAAGCAGTTGTGATAGGGAAATAAAAAACAAAATTTTCTTTTTTAATTAATATATCTCCAGGAAGCAAAGGTAATCTTTCTAAGTTAATCAATTTTAAAATTACTCCCATCAAGACTATTAAAAAACCAGTAAGTATAAGTAAATTATCAATTCTCATTTTTAAGAAAATCTTTTACTATTTTTAATAATTCCTTTTTATTTTTAAACCAATAGACATAATTAAGTTTTTTTAACTCATTAATTTGTTTTTTAGCAAATCTTCTAATGTCTTTATAGCATTTTTCAATGGCTGTTTTTAAGTCGACTTCACCTTTTACATATTTCCCAAACCATCTATATTCTAAACCAAAACTTATAATTCTTTCAAGGCTTAACCCTAATTTTCTTAATTTTTTTATTTCTTGAATAATTCCTTTAACTCTTTTTATTAGTCTTTTATAAATTTTTCTTTCTAATCTTTTAAAATCAACATAAGGAGCAACTACTAAAATTTCATATTTAGGTTCTTTTTTTAAAGACGGTACTTTACCTAAGAAAGTAGCAATTTCAATAGCTCTTATTAATCTTCTTTTGTTTTCTTTTTGAATAGTTTTAGCTCTTTCTGGATCTAATTTTAATAAAATTTCATAAAGCTCATCAGCGCTAAATTTTTCTAATTCTTTTCTTAATTTATAATTGGGCTTTACATTAGGCAAAACCCAGCCCTCTTTTAAAGCTTTTAAATATAAAATTGTACCTCCACAAATAATAGGAATTTTATTTTTCCGATAAATTTTTTTAATGACCTCATCCACATCTTTCAACCATTTTCCGAGAGAGTAACTTCTTTTTGGATGAGCAATATCTAAAAGATGATGTTTTACTATTTTTTTCTCTTTTTCGCTAATTTTTCCGCTGCCGATATTTAAATATTTATAAACCTGCCTAGAATCTGCATTGATAATTTCACCATTTATTTTTAAAGCTAACCAAATAGCAATTTCAGATTTTCCTGAAGCTGTAGCGCCTGTTATAAAAATAACCTTCTTCATTTTATAATTTTAATAAGGTCGTAATTAATTTCATTTAAAAATGAAAAAATACCTATTTTTCTTAATTTTAAGCTTAGGTCTATTATTAAACTTTAGCTATGCAGCTGATAAAATAAAAATCTGTCATTTCACGAGTTCATCAAAAAATAATTATGTAATTATTGAAGTTGACCAGCATGCCTTAAAACCTCATTTAAGTCATGGTGATTTAATGTATGATTCTAACCCTGATTGTTTTCAAGGAACTCCGCAACCTCAATAATGATTACCATCGAAGATTTTAAAAAAATTGATTTAAGAATAGGCAAAATAGAACAAGCAGAAAAAATCGAAAATACAAAACTAGTAGTCTTAAAAGTTAATTTAGGTAATGAAATCAAAAATATAGTAGCAGGAATAGGGAATAAGTATAGCGTCGAGGAATTGATCGGTCAATTAGTAGTAGTTGTTGTTAATTTAGAACCTAAAGAAATTAAAGGAGTTAAAAGCGAAGGAATGATCTTAGCAGCTGATGCTCCTGAAGGGCCTGTTTTGATTGTTCCTTTAGAGCAAGTATTTCCTGGTACACAAGTTAGATAATTAAGAAAGACAATATTCAGCAACAGCAATTTCTAAAGGAAGCGTTAAAAATGGAGGGTCTCTTTTAATGCCACTTTCAGCATCAGTGAATAATTTAATACCCTTTTTAATGTCTTCCAAAGAAATATTTTTAGAAATGTTAATAATTTTTGATACAACTTCTTCAGGATAAGTTTTTAGAAGCTGATTTTCCCATTTAGGAAGAATTTTTAAAATCAAAATATCTCTTAGAATTTTAATAACAGATTTTGTAAAAACTATCAAATCATAACCTTCTTCATAAGCTTGGTGTATTTTTTTTATAGCAGCTTCAAAATTTTTTTGATAAAAAAGCTCTAAAAAGTTTAAAATTTCCTTGTTGCTAATTTTTCCTAAGAATTCTTCGACATATTCTTCATTAATTATTTTGTGAGGATTTAAAGAAAGAACAATTTTTTCAAATAAAGTTTCTGCATCTCTCAAAGAGCCCCCAGCTTCTTCAGCAATTAAATAAAGAGCAGATTCAGTAGTTTGAATACCTTCTTTTTCTGCAATATATTTCAATTTTTTAACTATGTCTTTTAAAGAAACCCGTTTAAAATCAAACCTTTGTACTCGAGAAAGAATTGTAGCTGGTATTTTATCAGGTTCTGTGGTGGCTAAAATAAATATTACGTGAGATGGAGGCTCTTCTAATGTTTTAAGTAAAGCATTAAAAGCTGGTTCAGTAAGCATGTGAGCTTCATCAATTATAAAAACTTTATATTTTCCTTGAATAGGCTTAAAACCAATATGTTCTTTCAAATTACGTATTTCATCTATACCTCTATTTGAAGCAGCATCTAGTTCAATTAAATCTAAAAATTGTCCACTATTGATAGTTTGGCAGTTTATACATTCGTCACAGGGTTCATAATCATTTTTCTCTAAATTTAAGCAATTTAAAGCTTTAGCAAAAATTCTTGCTGTTGAAGTTTTCCCTGTTCCTCTTTGGCCAGCAAATAAATACCCTTGTGGTAAAGATTGCCTGTTTTTTAAAAAATTTTTCAATATTTTGACAATAATTTCTTGTCCCACTATCTCGTTAAATTTCTTTGGTCTATATTTTCTGTAATACATTTTTAATAAGATTTTTTAAGTTCTAAAACAATGTTATGATTTTTTAATTTTTCTAATGCTTTGATTTCTAATTGTCTAACTCTTTCTCTAGTAATTCCAAAAATTTTACCAACTTCTTCTAAAGTATGCATAATTCCATCTTTTAATCCATATCTTAACATAATTATTTCTTTTTCTCTTGGAGGTAGATCTTCAATAGCTTGCAACAATTTTTGCCTTAATATTTCTAAACTAGCCTCTTTTTCCGGAGAAATTCCAACATCCTTGATAAGTTCTTTAAGTTCTGTTTCACCTTCTCCTATCGGCTTTTCTAAGGATGTTACATCATATGTTAATTTAAGCAACCTATGAATTTTTCTTTCTGGTATTTTTGATTCTTGAGCTAATTCTTCAGGTGTTGGCTCTCTTCCTAATTCTTCTGTTAGTCTTTTTTTGATTTTATTTAATCTATATAGTTGTTCAATTATATGAACTGGTAATCTTACTGTTCTTGCATGATCTGCCATAGCTCTAGTAATTGCTTGTCTTATCCACCAGGTGGCATAAGTAGAAAGTTTAAAACCTTTTCGCCAGTCAAATCTATCTATAGCTTTAATAAGACCCGCATTTCCTTCTTGAATAAGATCCATAAAAGATAATTTTTTGCTTCTTCCATAATACTTTTTAGCAATACTAAAAACTAATCTTAAATTAGATTTAATTAATCTTTCTCTAGCTTCCATATCGCCTTTTGCTGCTCTTTTCGCTAGCTCTTTTTCCTCTTCTGGAGTTAAAAGAGGAATTTTATTGATCTCTTTTAAATAGGATTGGATATGTGGAGGAAGATCTTCAATAGTTTCTAATTCTTTAGCGATTGATTCTTCAGAAAGATCTTCATTCAAATTCCACAACTCTCCACTGCTTTTTATTTCTATTCCTGCAATTTCTAATCTTTCAGCAATTTTTTCTAATAAATCTATGTTTTGCTCAATTTTAGGAAAATAATATAATATTTCTTTTTCAGTAACAAAACCTTTTGTTTTCCCTTTTTTTATTAGCTCTTGAATTTTTTCTTCAAAAGCCTGATCTTTTTTTGTTTTTTTTGTGGCCTTTTTCTTCTCTTTTTTAGGCATTTTTTTCTAATTCTTTTAATCTTTCTGTATAAAATTTTACACTTTTTAAAATATCTTCCAAATTATCAAAACCTTTAGAATTTAATAACTGTTGGTAAAATTTGATTTTTCTTTTATAATACTCTTTCATAATTTCTTTTTTAATGAACTCCAATTCTTTAAATAAATCTTCATGAAGCAAATTTTCATAATCTCCTCTTGCCTTTAAAATCTCTAAATTTTCTTCATTATTTAAAATCTCATCTATCATATCTCTAAATTCGAAATCTAATTGATTTTTTAAATCCTCTATGAATTCTTTTTTATTTAAAACAATTGAAATACTTGCAAATCTTTCTATTAAATTATTTAATCTATCAAAATTAATTTCAACCCTTTCTTCATAGGGAGCTAATAAATAAGGAGAATCTATTTTGTCTAATTCTTCTATTAAAAAACTTTCTCTTATCTTAACAATTTCTGATAATTTTGAAATATAATATGCTCTTTTTATGTTATCTAAAAATTTTATAAAAGGTAATACTAACAAAATAGCCTCCCTTTTCTTATCTAAAATATCCAAATCATAATCATTTTGTATAATTTCTAACAAATATTCTATAAAATCTATTTTTTGTAAATTATCTATTTTTTCGTTGTTTTCAAAAAATTCAGCTAAGTCTTTATAAGATCTAAATTTTAATTTGTATATTTCAAACCCCTCCTTTAAAGCCATTAATCCTGCTCTTATACTAGCTTTAAATCCTGCTAAATCATTATCAAAAGCAAATACAATTTTTTTACAATATCTTTTTAAAATTTTGAGTTGATTTTCTGTTAATGAAGAACCAGAAACTGCTACGATATTTTTTAAACCTTCTTGATAAGCCAATATTAAATCAAACTGCCCCTCAGTAACTATTACTTCATTTTTTGCTTCTATATTTTCTAAAGAATAAACTAAACCATAAATAAAATTATTTTTCTTAAAAATTTTAGTTTCCGGGCTATTTAAATATTTAGGAGCATTTTCTTTTTCTACAAACAACCTTCCTGTAAAACCAACAATTCTTTTTTTATGATCAATTAAAGGGAAAATTATTCTACTTTGAAATTTATCTTCTTTTCTTTCATTCAATAAACCACTTTCCATAATTTCATTTAAAGAATAGCCTAAATTGAAAAGATAATCCCTTAAATGGCTTCCTTCTTCTGCATATCCTATATCAAAAAAATCTATAGTATTTTCTTTTATTCCTCTATTTTTAAGATATTTAATAACCTCTTCTTTTTGGCTTAAATTTCTTTTATAATAATTCATAGCAATTTTATTTATTTCTAATATTTTCTTAATTTCACTAAGATCTACAGTTTCTTCAGACGAGCTTTTTATGTCTATACCTAATTTTTCTGCTAATCTATTTATTGCCTCTTTAAATTCTAATCCTTCTATTCTCATATAAAAAGTTACTACATCACCTGCAGCTCCACAGCCAAAGCATTTAAACATTTGTTTTGAAGAAGAAACAAAAAATGATGGGTTTTTTTCTTGATGAAAAGGGCATAAACCCCTGTAGTAACTTCCTACTTTCTTTAGTTCAACATAATTTCCTATAAATTCGACAATATCCAATTTTTCTTTGATTTCTTGTATAATTCTTTCTAACATTTTCAATTAAAATTATAAATATGTTGCAAAATTTATTAAAATTAGATTAAAATTAATTAAAATGAGCAAAGCAAAAAACGAGCAATTAGAAAAAGAAATAATAAGAATTAATGCTGAGGGTATGCCATTAGGGAGATTGGCTACGTTGATTGCTCATTATTTACAAGGAAAGCATAAGGTAAATTATGCTCCTTATATTGATTTCCCTATTTTTGTAGAAATTGAAAATTGGAGTAAGATAGTTTTTACTGGTGATAAGCTTGATAAAAAGATAATTTATAAACATACAGGATATATAGGGCATTTAAAAGAATATAAATTAAAAGAATTATGGCAAAAAAATCCTTTAAAAGTAATCCAAAAAGCAGTCGCTGGTATGCTTCCTAAGAATAAATTAAGGCAAAAAAGGATTAAAAGAATTATTTTAGTTTAAAAATGGAGGAAGAAATTAAAACAGACGAACAAGAAGAAAAACAAGAATGGGAAAAATTGGAAAATGTTGAAGAGAATTTACGAGTCTTGGAAGAAGATGAAAAGACAGAAGAGAAGGAGGAAGAGAAAAAACAAGAAGAATTTATTTCTGCACCTAAATTAGAGGATGGTAAATATGTAGAAGGTATTGGTAGAAGAAAAGAAGCTGTAGCAAGGGTAAGAATATGGAATAACCCTGAAGGAACAAGTATGCAAATATTTGTAAATGATCGTCATTATACAGAATATTTTCCAGCTTTATATTTACAAAAAAGCGCTGATGCTCCTTTAAGGAAATTAAAATTATTTAATCAATATAAAGTAACAGTTAAAGTTAAAGGTGGAGGATTACATGGCCAGGCTGATGCTATTAAATTAGGTTTGGCAAGGGCTTTAGTTAAACTAAATCCAGAATGGAGACCCAGACTTAAAAAAGCTGGCCTTTTGACAAGAGATCCAAGAGAAGTAGAAAGAAAAAAATATGGGCTTAAGAAAGCAAGAAGGGCTCCTCAATGGCATAAAAGATAATAAATGTTCAAGTTTGATTTATATCTAATAATATTAATTTGTCTTTTATATTTAATAGGCAGCTTTATAGCTTATGAAATAACCTTAGCAAATTTAGATAATATTTCAGGAGGCTTAAATACTTTTTATAAATATTTGCTTTTAAATATATTTTTCCCTATCTTAGGATTTATATTTTTTTCTCTTATTAAATGGAGAATTATTAAAAGATTAGCTCCTATCTTACTTTTTCTTTCTATGCTTTTTCTTATATTAGCTTTTATTCCTATTTTTAAATTACCTGGGCAAACTACAGCAAGATGGTTTAAATTAGGATTTATCTCTTTCCAGCCAGCAGAATTTATAAAATTTTCTACACTTTTATTTTTAGCGTTCTTAGTTCCATTATTTACAAAGGATAAAACATATTTTTGGCTTTCACTTTTTATAATAGGATTAATCTCATTTTTAATATTTATTCAACCAGCTCTCTCAAATTTAATTATATTTTTAGTAAGCATCTCAGCAGGCCTGTTTTCAGTTAGATATTCAAATAAATATTTATTAGTTTTACTTATTATTATGGTTTTGATAATAGGATTAAGTTTCTCACAAGAATATAGAATTAAAAGAATTTTAGGAATAATTAAAGGAGATGAAAAAGGTATAGCTTTTCAGCTCAAACAAACAAGATTAGCAATAAGCTCTGGTGGGCTTTTTGGTAAAGGTTTAGGTAATTCAGAATTTAAAATAATAGGAATTCCATTGATGCTTACAGATTCTATTTTCGCTATTTATGCAGAAGAAACAGGTTTTATAGGATCTTTAATCTTGATATCATTAATTCTTTTATTAGTTTTAAGAATTTTTGCTAAAGCTAGTAAGATAACAAATGAAGAGAAAAAATTTTTTTGCTATGGAGTAGGTTGTTGGATTTCTGCTCAAGCATTTATTCATATAATTTCTAATGTATTTTTAACTACAGGAGTTCCACTTCCATTTATAAGCTACGGACCGTCAAGTCAATTTGCCATTATGTCGGCCTTAGGTATTATAAATAATATAGAAAATTCATAAAAATGGACAAGATAATTCTTTGTTTAACAGGAGGAACTACTGGTGGGCATTTTTTTCCTTTATTAAATGTTGCTAAGGAATTTAAAAAAATAATGGAAGAGAAAAGATGGGATTATGAAATATTTTATTTGGGAGCTGAACCCTTTGATAGAGAATTAATGCAAAAATATGATATTCAAATTATTACTATTCCTTCTGCTAAAATTAGAAGATATTTTGATCTTAGAAATTTTCTTGATATTTTCAAATTTCCTATAGGTTTTTTAAAAGCTTTATGGATTCTTTACTTAAAAATGCCTAATGTTATTTTTTCAAAAGGAGGATATGGTACTTTAGAAGTTGTTTTAGCTGGTCGGTTTTTAAGAATTCCTATTTTAATTCATGAATCTGACGCTATTCCAGGTAGAAGTAACAGAATAGCAGGATTTTTTGCCACAAGAATAGCAGTGAGTTTTGAGAAAGCAAAAAAATATTTTAGTAAAAAGAAAACAGCACTTATTGGCCATCCCATTGATCCAGATTTTGATTCAATTAATCCGGATGAAGAAATATTTAAGAAATTTAATTTAGAAACTGATAAGCTTATTATTTTAGTTTTAGGAGGATCACAGGGTGCAATGAAAATTAATGAAGTGATTATTTTTTCTTTAGATAAACTTTTAATGTTTAGCCAAGTAATCCATCAATTAGGAAAATCTTTGTTTAAAGAATACAAACAAATAGCTGAGGGTTTTATATTAGAAAAAGTTCCTGTTAGAAGAAAATATTATCACCCAATTGATTTTATTGAGCATAATGATTTAATTAAGCTTTTAAAAATTTCTGACTTAGTAATTTCTCGAGCTGGTGCTGGGGCTATATTTGAAATTGCTGCTGCTGGAGTACCATCGATTTTAATTCCTTTAAGAGAAGATGTAGCTGGTAAACACCAGATTGAAAATGCTTATGAATATGCTCATACAGGTGCTGCAGTTGTTATAGAAGAACCTAATTTTACTCCTGACATTCTTTCTTCTGTTGTGCATAAAATTTTAAATGATAAGGCTACTTTAGAGTTTATGAAAAAATCAGCTTTAGAATTTGCTAAAAAAGAAGCAACTAAAATAATAGCAGAAGAATTATCATTTTTAGCCATAAAAGAATGAAAGATAAATTATTAGATGTTTTTTACCATTTTCTTTTAGTAGTATTTTTGTGGGGTTTATCTTTTTTAATTTACTTAAAAATTGAAGAGCCACAGATTGTTGTTATTTTCCACCCCTACCCTGAATCGGTTCATCTTTTGCCGCGATCAAATATATTTCACATCACACTTGCTTTTTCTTTCATTATTTTTTATAATTATTTATTCGCTCTTTTTGGATTAGATAAAAAATTAATTAATAAAGTAAATACTTTATTTTTCATCATAGGGCTAATTGTTTTGATTTATTTATTTTATTTAAATTATTAAAAAAATGATAGCAGTAATAGAAACTTCAGGAAAACAATTTTTAGTAAAAGAAGGGAATAAAATATTGATTAATAAAACTGATAAGAAAGAGGGAGAAGAAATTATTTTTGATAAAGTTTTACTTGTTAAAAATAACGATATTAAAATTGGTAAACCTTATGTAGAAAATGCAAAAGTTGTTGGAAAAGTTTTAAGAAAAATTAAGAAAAAAATTTTAATTATTAAATTCAAACCTAAAACAAGATATAGAAAGAGAAAAGGTTATAAACATTATTTTGATGAAGTGCTTATTGAAAAAATTTTAATATGACCTTAGAAGAAAAGATAGCTAATTTGATCAAAGAAACTATCGAAGATTTAGGTTATAAATTGGTGAAAGTAAAATTACACAAAGAAATGGGAAGAGATGCCTTATCTATCTTTATTGATAAAGAAGATGATAAAATAAGTTTAAAAGATTGTGAAATTGTTTCTAGAGCCATTGAGCCAATTTTAGATGAGGTAGATTTAATAAAGAAACAGTATTATCTTATAGTATCATCAAGAGGAAATGAGGTATAATTATTAAAAGAGCCCCCGTAGCTCAATAGGTAGAGCAGGGGCCTCTTAAGCCCAAGGTTGCAGGTTCGAATCCTGCCGGGGGCAATGGTGGGCGTAGCTCAATTGGTTAGAGCGGAGGCCTGTGGAGCCTCAGGTTGCGGGTTCGAGCCCCGTCGCCCACCAAAATGCCTGGGTAGCTCAGTGGTAGAGCGCGGGCCTGAAGAGCCCGGCGTCGGGGGTTCGATTCCCTCCCCAGGCACAAAATGCCAACAATTAATCAATTAGTAAGAAAAGGAAGAGAAAAAAGAAAGGAAAAAAAGAGAGCAACAGCTCTTTTGTGGCATTATAATTCGTTGAAGAAGAAACTAATTTATATGCCAGCTCCTTTTAGAAGAGGAGTATGTATTAGAGTTTACACAATGACACCTAAAAAACCTAATTCTGCTTTGAGAAAAGTTGCTAAGGTGAGATTGAGTAATGGTAAAGAAGTTACTGCCTATATTCCAGGTATAGGGCACAATTTACAAGAACACTCAATTGTTTTAGTAAGAGGTGGAAGAGTAAAAGACCTTCCAGGTGTTAGGTATCATATTGTTAGGGGTGTTTATGATGCTGCTCCTGTAGAAGGGAGAAAACAAGGGCGTTCATTATATGGTACTAAGAAAGAAAAATAATGGCTAGAAGACCAGTTAAAATTGAAAGAAAATGGCAACCTGACCCTGTTTATAATAGTATTGCTGTTACTAGATTTATTAATAATTTAATGAAGGATGGTAAAAAAACAAAAGCAGCTAAAATATTTTATTCAGCTTTAGATTATATAAAAGAAAAAACAGGTCAGGATCCATTTAAAACATTCCACCAAGCTATTAAAAACGTAGCGCCTTTATTAGAAGTCTGGCCAAGAAGAGTTGCTGGAGCAACTTATTTAGTTCCGAGAGTAGTAAGAGCAGAAAGAAGATTTTCTAAAGCAGTTAAGTGGATTATTGAAGCAGCTAGAAATAGAAAAGGTAAGCCGATGTATATAAAATTAGCAGAAGAATTAATAGCTGCAGCCAATGAAGAAGGAGAAGCATACAAGAAAAAAGTAGAAATGCATAAATTAGCAGAAATAAACCGAGCCTTTGCCCACTTTGCTTGGTGGGGTAGAAAAAAGAAAAAGTAAAATGCCTAGATTATATCCAATAGAAAAAACAAGAAATATAGGAATTATAGCTCATATTGATGCTGGGAAAACAACAACAACAGAGAGGATTTTATATTACACAGGAATGTCTCATAAAATTGGTGAGGTTCATGAGGGAACAACTGTTACTGACTGGATGCCTCAAGAAAGAGAAAGAGGTATAACAATAACAGCTGCTGCAGTTACTTGTTTTTGGACTCAAAGTTACAAAAAACAAGCTGAGACCAGAGAAGAAAGAATAAAAGGTGAATATAAAATTAACATTATTGATACTCCAGGGCATGTTGATTTTACTGCTGAAGTAGAAAGATCCTTACGTGTTTTAGATGGTGCTATTGTAGTTTTTGATGGAGTTCAAGGAGTTGAAGCTCAATCAGAAACTGTTTGGCATCAAGCAGATAAATATAAAGTTCCTAGGTTATGTTTTATTAATAAATTAGATAGGATGGGTGCTAGTTTCGAGAATTCATTAAAATCTATTCATAATCGTCTTTCAAAAAATGCTGTGCCTGTAACTATTCCTATTGGTTTAGAAGAAAACTTTAAAGGAGTTATTGATCTTATAACAATGAAAGCAGTATATTTTGAGGGAGATAAAGGTGAGATTGTAAAATATGAAGAAATACCCAGCGACTTAAAAAATTATGCTGAAGAATACAGAAATTTTATGTTGGAAAAATTAGCGGAAGCAGACGAAGAATTTATGGAAAAATATCTTGCTAATGAATTTACAGAAGATGATATCAGAAAAGCTATTAGAAGAGCTTGCATTAATTATACTTTCATTCCAGTTTACGCTGGTTCAGCCTTAAAAAACAAAGGCGTTCAATTAATTTTAGATGGAGTTATAGATTTTTTGCCTTCACCTGTAGATTTGCCAGATATTAAAGGTTGGGATCCTAAAACTAATGCTGAAATTTTCAGAAAGCCCGATGACAATGAGCCATTTTGTGCTTTAGCTTTTAAGCTTGCTGTGGATCCATTTGTAGGATCTTTAACTTATATAAGAGTTTATTCAGGAGTTCTTAAAAGAGGAGATACTGTTTTAAATTCAAGAACAAATGAAACATTTAGAGCAGGAAGAATTGTAAGAATGCATGCAAATCATAGAGATGAAATAGAAGAATTATTTGCAGGCGATATAGGAGCTTTAGTAGGAGTTAAAGAACTAAAAACTGGGGATACCATTTGTGATCCTAAAAACCCTATAATGTTAGAAAGTATAAAATTTGCTGAGCCTGTTATATGGATGAAAATAGAACCAAAAACTAAACAAGACCAAGAAAAAATGGGAATTTATCTTAAAGCTTTATCAGATGAAGATCCAACTTTTAAAATAAAAGTAGATCCTGAAACAGGTGAAACTTTAATTGGTGGGATGGGTGAATTACATTTAGAAATTATGGTAGATAGATTGAGAAGAGAATTCAAAGTAGAAACAAGCGTAGGTACTCCTCAAGTAGCATATAGAGAAACAATTACCAAAGCTGTAGAGGCAGAAGGGAAGTATATAAGACAAAGCGGTGGTAGAGGGCAGTATGGCCATGTAGTTATTAGAGTTGAACCATTAGAAAGAGATAAAGGTTTTGAATTTGTTAATGCTATAAAGGGAGGAGTAATCCCAGATAATTTCATACCAGCTGTTGAAAAAGGTATTAGAGAAGCAATGGAGAAAGGAGTTGTAGCAGGATATCCTGTAACAGATGTTAGGGTAATTTTATTTGATGGCTCTTTTCATGAAGTTGATTCTTCAGACTTAGCTTTTAAAATTGCAGCAGAAATAGCTTTTAAAGATGCTGTTAAAAAAGCTAATCCTATTTTCCTAGAGCCTATTATGAAATTAGAGGTTATAGTTCCTTCAGAATTTTTAGGAGATGTTACAGGTGATTTAGCTAGTAGAAGAGCGAAAATTGAAGAAGTTGAGGATTTAGGAGAAATGAAAAAAATTTTAGCAAGGGTCCCATTAGCTGAAATGTTTGGTTATGTAACAGTTTTAAGATCTTTAACCCAAGGTAGAGGGTTCAGCTACATGGAATTTTCTCATTATCAAGAAGTTCCTCAATATTTGTTTGATGTAATTGTAAATAATAGACAAAAGATTAAAAAATAATTTATGAAAAATAAAGCTCAATTTTTAGTAGAAGTTTTAATAACTATAGTTATTTTAATTATATTAACAATTACTTTATTTTATGTTTTTTCTGTGCTTCCCCGTGCTATAAGATATTCTGAGGATAGTTTGATTGTTTTTAATTTATCTAATAATTACATAAATATATTAAATGGAATTTCAAGAAAAAATTTCCAAGCTTTAGATATGCTTTCTAAAGATACAGATTATTATCTAGCAGCAACTAGTTCTGGATATGAGATAAAAGAAGGGAGAAATTATTTTTCTTACATAGGAGAAAATTATGCAGTTTGGTTTAGAGTAGTAGATCCTATTTTTGAAAATGATCCAGCAAAAAAACTTATAGAAATATATGTACAAACACCAAGTTATATTTATTCATCCCCATTAATTCTTACAAATCTTAGAGAATTTGTTTTTCTTCAAGATGAATGGAGTGAAGCAACGACTAGTGTAATTATTGTAACTCCTACAACAACAATTAAGCAATTTTCAACATCATCAAATTTAGGTACAAATGGGGAAGTTTACTTACCATAAAAAAGCCTTTACTTTAATAGAATTATTAACATATTTAGGAGTTGTTTCTGTTATTTTAATTTTGACTTTTGCTATTTTCTATGCTATAATATTTTATTCAACTACTTATGCAGATAGGGTAACCTTAAGAACAGAAATGTATAAAATTTTACAAAAATTTTATTATAACTCTATAATTGCTAAAAATGCTTCAACTTCTCCTAATTCAATAAAGTTCATTTTTGATAATAATTTCGAAAACTATTTTGTGTCATCATCAGCGATATTTTTAGAAAATAATTCAGGAATTTCAAAATTTACATCAGATCAAATATTAGTTAACAATTTTTCAGTTGCAACAGCAGGTCCATTTATTAATGTTAATATATCATTGAAAAATTTAAAAGGAAATTATACCATTAATGCAACATCTGTAATTTATTTATGGAACGAGTAAAAAGAGGAGAAATAACTTTTGCCTTAATAATAGTTCTTTTTGTGTTAGGGGTTACATTAGCAATAGGAGCAGCATTTGTTGTAAGTAAAGAAATTAATTTTTCAAATTTAATTTTAAGAAGTAGCAAATGGTTTTCTTCTGCATTATCATCTTTGAATTATGGATTATATAAATTAAATATGGTTAAAGAAGTTGTTCCAGGTCAAGAAGTTACAATTCCTTATTTTGGCAAAGAAAATTTGTTACCTTTATTTTATTGGCCCTCTACAATCACAATTTTGGGAGGAGAGATTTCTCCTATTACTTATCAAGGATATTTTGGCTTTAAAGATTTATTCTATCCTGTAAGTTGGCTATTTAATTGGTTAGTTGTAAGGGAAGGTGGTCAAATTAAAAGTATAACAATTCAAGAGGGAGCTTTTACAGGAGGAACACAAATTCAAAATTTAAAAGGATTATATTATTATTATGATACAAATGTAGGATGTGGTGGAGGACCTGTGAAAATATTTAATTTTGTTTATGCAGTAACTCAAACAGATCTTTATGTAACTTGTGGAGAAGGAAGCACTAATTTAAACGATGGCTATACTAATACAGGAAAAATTTTGGGAGATAATACTTCTACTTCCGGTACTATAGAAAATTATGTTGCAGAGTTAGAATTTTCAGAACCAAAGTATGTAAGTTATGTTTCTATTTATTTAAATGATATTTCTCCAAACGCGTATGTTGAAGTTTCTTATTTTCCAATAGGTACTAACCAAACACCCATTGCTGTTGCAAGCACAACTATTACAGGAAGCTATGTGAATTTAAATGTTAATCAAAATACTCAAAAAATAAGAATAGCAGTTAAACCTAATCAAACAAATATTCAAGCTTCTTTAGTGGAATTTTATGCATATGGTTACTAAAAATAGCCGAGGTGGCGGAATAGGTAGACGCGCAAGGTTCAGAGCCTTGTAGCCTTAAGGCTGTGTGGGTTCGAATCCCACCCTCGGCAATATAATTTTTTCTCTTTTAATATTTTTGGTCGTATTATTATTTTTGATATTATAATGGAGCAGCAAGTCGTTATAGAAAAAACAGCACAAACTCCTAAGGTTAAAAAATTAGCAAAAAAAATTGTAAAGCAAGAAGGTGTTGTTAAAATAATCCCCCTTGGTGGTTTAGAAGAAGTGGGTCGAAATTTAACAATATTAGAATGGGTTCCTAAAAATGGAAAGGGGCAAATTATTGTAATTGATTTAGGTTTGGGTTATCCAGAAACTGAAAATATGTTAGGAGTAGATTATATTATTCCTAATGTTGAATATTTATCTCAAAATAAGGATAAAATTATAGGAATTTTAATAACTCATGGTCATTACGATCATATTGGTGCAATTCCCTATTTAATTGATAAAATAGGTAATCCTCCAATTTATACTACTCCTCTTACAAAAGGCTTAATAATAAAAAGACAGCAAGATTTTCCAAATGCTCCTAAATTAGAAATTCATGAAATTAAAAAAGATGATTATAAAACATTAAAATTAGGTCCATTTGTAATTGATTATTTTCATGTAAATCATAATATCCCAGACTCTATAGGATTGATGATTCAAACTCCTATTGGGAACATTATGCATACAGGAGATTTTAAGATTGATTTTACACCATTTTTCGATAAGCCTGCAGATCTTTCAAGAATAGTTAGATTAGCCCATAGAGGAGTAGATCTTTTAATGATAGATTCTACAAATGCTCCAGAACCAGGGCATATTATTTCAGAAAGAAAGATTATGGAAAATCTAGAAGAAATATTTAAAAAAGCAAATGGCAGGATAATAGCTTCTACCTTTGCTTCCTTAATTGAAAGAATTCAACAACTTATATATTTAGCTGGTTTATATGGAAGAAAAGTTGTAGTGGATGGTCATACAATGAGAATAAATGTTGAAGTTGCTAAAAGATTAGGATATCTTAAATATGAGAAAGGAATATTTATTAGACCTGAAGATTCATTTAAGTTACCTCCTAATAGAGTTTTGATAATTTGTACTGGTTCTCAAGCAGAAGAAGGTTCAGCCTTAATGAGAATAGCAAATAGAGAGCATAAATATTTTAGAATTGTAAAAAATGATACTGTCATATTTTCTTCTTCTGTAATTCCTGGTAATGAAAGAATTATTCAGAATTTAAAAGATACATTAACAAAACAAGGAGCAAAAATTTATCATTATCAAATGATGGATATCCATGCTTCAGGGCACGCCTTTGCTGATGATATTAGATTATTTATAAATTTAGTGAAACCTAAATATTTAATGCCTGTTCATGGTCATTATTATATGATGAAAGCTGTTGAAGAAATAGGTTTAGATTTAGGAATTGACAAAGAAAAAATAATAATAGCAAGCAATGGCCAAGTTATAAAAATGTTCCCAGATAGAATAGAATTAACAGATGAGAAAGTACCAGCTAATTTAGTTTATGTAGATGGTTTGGGATTGGGAAGTGTTGGTGATGTTGTTTTAAGAGATAGAAAGGCTTTAGCAACAGAAGGAATGTTTGTTGTTATTGTAACAATTGATTCTCAAACAGGAGAACTAAAAACAAGTCCAGATATAATATCAAGAGGATTCGTTTATTTGAGAGAGTCAAAAAATTTATTAAATGAGGTTAGGGAACTTATCAAAAATATAGTAAAAAGAAACACGCAATATTTAGGAGATGAAGCGCCAATAATTCAAGAAGAGCAGATAAAATATTCGCTTAAGGAAGAATTATCAGAATATTTATTTAGAAAAACAGGAAGAAGGCCAGTTGTTTTGCCTGTAGTTATTAAAGTTTAATTATTTTTTAGGTAAGGTACCTGTTTCTAAATAAAAAATAAGAAAATCTAATTCGCTTAATGTAATATTTAATTTATCTGCTAAATTTTTTAGTTTATTTTCAATTTCTAAATATTTTCTTTTGCTTAAATTTGATGGTATTTCGTTTATTATTTTATTTTTGAACAAGAATCTTAAAATGTGTCTATCTAATATAGCGAAATCTTTGAATCCTATATTCCTTAAAAAATGACTTGCTTCTTTGAATCCTATTCCTTTTAAATTTTTAACAAGCCATTCTCTTAAATAAAAAGCTGATAACTCTTTTATTTTTTCTTTAATTATTTTTTTAAGCTTTCTATTATATAAAATATAATCAGCTCTTTTGTTGTAGAATCTATAACCCAATGATTTTAATTTTAAAGAAAGTTGTTTTTTATTATATTTTAAAAAACCATCATCAATTTTCTTCCAAATTTCTAATGTCTTCTCTAAGCTTGTATTTGCTACAAGTATACAAAAACAAAGCTCTTTAAATAATAAATCTTCATCCTCAATTCTTTTAAATTCCTTTAGTCTATTTCGAATTTCTTTTAAAAGTTTTTTGTCTATATTCATTTTAGAAATTAAAATTATATAAAAATGTTTTATTTTATAATCTTATTTTATAATCTTAAATATGACTAGGTGGCATTCTTTAAAAATTGAAGAGATTTTAGATTTATTATCAACTAGTTTAAGTGGGCTTTCAAGTAAAGAAGCAAAGGAAAGACTAAAGAAATATGGGGCTAATATTTTACCTGAAGAAAAGAAATCAACCTTGGATATTTTTTTAAAGCAATTCAAAAATATTTTTAATTTAGTTTTATTTTTTGCTTTAATTTTGAGTATTTTCCTTAAAAAATTTGAAGACACCTTTGTAATATTATTAATTATATTGGTTAATGTATTTATAGGTTTCTTCTTTGAAATAAGAGCAGAAAAAACTTTAGAAAAACTTAAAAAAATTTTTAAGCCGAAAGCAAAAGTATTAAGAGACAAGGAGCTAAGAGAAATACCTGTAGAAGAATTAGTACCAGGAGATATTGTTTTTGTTGAAGAAGGAGATGTTATTCCTGCAGATTTAAGATTTTTTGAGGTTGAAAATTTAAAAATCGATGAATCTATTTTAACAGGAGAATCTTTACCTGTCGAAAAAGATATAAAACCACTTGATGAAAACACTCCAATTCCTGAAAGGGAAAATATCGGTTTTATGGGAAGTTATGTTGTTGAAGGAAAAGGGAAGGGGGTTGTTGTTGAGACAGGAGTTAATACCTATATAGGCTCAATTTATGAGAGGTTTAAAAAGATAGAACAATTTGCCCCGCATTTTGAGAGACTTTCTAAAGATTTAATTTTGAAAATGTTTTTGATCGCTTTCTCAACTTCTATTTTGATATTCTATTTTGCTTTTCAAAGAAATTACTTATGGTCAGAAACTTTACTTTTTGTTCTGTCTTCGTTTATTTCTTCTATACCAGAAGGCTTACCAGTAATTATTACTGTTTTATTAGTTGTGAGTGCTTATGGTTTAATTAAAAAGAATGTTTTTGTGAGAAATTTTCAGGCAGTAGAAAATTTATCAGTTATTAATCTTTTGCTTTCTGACAAAACAGGAACTTTAACTGAAAATGTTATGACAGTAAGAAAAATCTATGTTGATAATGAAGAAATTGAAGTAACAGGAGAAGGATATTCTTTAGAAGGAAAATTTTTAAAAGATGGAAAAGAAATAAATATTTTTGAAAATTATCCGCTTATAAAGCTTTTAAACATTTCAGCTATTGTAAGTGAAGGAGAAATTATAAAAGATGGAGAAGTAAAATTTAAAGGAAATCCAAGAGATATTGCTTTGCTTGTTCTTTTAGAAAAAGCAGGAATAAAACAAGCACAAATTTTAGAAACAGAAAAAATAATTAAAAGAGAACCTTTTTCAAGAATAAGAAAACATAAAAGAGTAATTGTAAAGCATGAAAGAATTGAATCTTATTATATCGGAGCTTTTGAAAAAATTATTGAAAATTCATATTTTATTTTAAAAAAGGATGGAATATTTAATTTTGAAAATAAAGAAGAAGTTTTAAATAAAGGCTTAGAATATGCTAAAAATGGCTTTTCTGTTTTAGCCGCTGCTTTTAACGAAGGAGAAAAAGAAGAAAATTTAATTTTTGTAGGTCTTATTGCTTTATATGATCCACCTAAAAAAGGGATTAAAGAAACAATTAAAAAATTAAAGTCAGCGGGAATTGATATAAGAATTTTAACTGGCGATCATAAAGAAACTGCTGTTTATATTGCTAAAGAGGTTGGTTTTGAAAATTTCAATGTTTTAGATCAAAAAGAAATTGAAAATTTAACTGAAAAAGAACTTTTAGAAAAAATTAAAGATACTTATATTTTTGCAAGAATTACTCCAGAAACCAAACTTAAAATTTTAGAACTTTATCAAAAACTTGGTTTTTCGATTGCTTATATAGGAGATGGTGTTAATGATGTTTTAGGTCTAAAAAATGCTGAAATTGGCATCTGTATGGGCAAAAGAGGTTCAGAAATTGCAAAATCAGCTAGTGATATTATTCTATTAGATGATAATTTAGAAAATTTAATTGAAAGCATTAAAGAAGGCAGAAAAGTTTATAACAATTTAAAAAGAGTTGTTTTCTTTCTAATTACTACTAACGTTGCAGAAAGTTTAACAATTTTAAGTGCTTTAATTACAGGATTACCATTTATTTTAAGACCAACACATATTTTGTTTTTAAACTTTGTTACTGATACCCTAGTTGGTACAGGCTTAGCTTTTGAAAAAGAACATGGTTATGAGCTTATTTCAGGACCGAGAAAAGCTAAAGAATCATTAATATCTTTTGATCTAATTCCATTTCTTCTTATTATGGCAACAATAATGACAATTTTAACTTTTTTAATTTTCCAAAATGAATACCCGTTTGATTTAGACAAAGCAAGAACCTACGCCTTTTTAGTAATGAGTTTTACTCAAATTTATAATGCTTTAAACTTAAGGTCATTTAATCAAAGTATCTTAAAACTTAATATTAAGGGCAATCTTTATTTAATTTTAGGATTTGTATTTTCAGTATTTTTACAATATTTTGTAATTTTTAATCCTCAGGCAAGAAATATTTTGAATTTTGCACCTATTAAAATTGAAGAATTTGTTATTATTTTTATGCTTTCTTCTTTAGTTTTAATAATAGGAGAAATATATAAGACAATTAAGAGGAAAATAGGGTAATAAAAAGAGCAAATTATCCACAATTTTTACTTGACAATTATTTTTTTTAAATATAATATTTTTAATTAGGTCGAATTAAGTGAAATTATAGAATGAAAAATAAAATAATCTTATTTGCTTTCTTATCTACTTTAATTTTTATTACTTATGCACATGCTCAATTAACTAGTTCTCAAAAGGCCGAAGAAATTTTTCCAATTTTAAAATGGCTTGTAAATACAACTCCATATAATTGGTACTATTATTTAGTTGACTTAGTAAATAGCTATTCAGTCGTTACAAATTTAAAAATTAATCAAGAAATAAAAAATGGTGATGAAATTTATTTAATTTAAAATTTAGAGCTCCTTCCTATGTAAAACAACCTAATAAAAGACTTGTCTTAAGAGAAGGTTTGAGTTATCAATACATAAGAGATATTACTGATACCGAAATAAATAGTGGTTATGCTAAGTTTGTAGTGCCCGTAATACAATTTCCTACCTCACAAAAAGTTTCTTTTGTATACTTTGGTATTTATGAAGAAGATTCCTCTATTTCTCCGTTAATGCCTGAGAAAAAAGGCTCTATTTTAGTAATAACCCCTCCTCTAAAATACACTTATGTTCCTCCTCAACCAAAAATAACTATTATTCCTCAAATTAGAACACAAGAAATTAGAGAAATAAGACCTAATACAACTACAGAAATTCAATATGCTTTCGAAGTAACAAGTGTACCTACTGATACACCATTTTATTTGAACTCATTAACCTTTAGATTGAATCAACAATATCAATGGCCATTTAAAGAAATTCAAGTAGAAGTTACTAAATCTGATACTACAGAAAAATGGAGTACAATCTTAACTGCTACTGCTTCCAAGCCATCTATTTTAACTGTAACATTTCCCACTAACACTAATCTTCCTTTAACAAATGGAACTTATACTGTGGTGTTAAAAGGACTTGCTTATTCTCCCCAAGATAAAGATTTTCCTTATACAAATGGTAATGTTTCATTTAGGTTTACTTCTGTTACTGCTAAAGATATAAATAACAAAATAGAAGTTAAATCTACAGGAGAAGATGTTTCCCATACTTACAAAATAATAGTTCCTTATTATCCAAATGTGACTATAAACGCTAAAGTTGGATCTGACGAATACCCTGCTTTAGTTTACGAAAAACAAGGAAATATCGCTACATTATACTTCACTTCCTTTACTGGAAGATTTAATGCTATTCATGCAGGAATACAACTATCAGCTACTTCAACTTTACCTACAAGAGGAGTGACCACAATGGGAATAACTAATACTATTGAAGTAAATTATGATTGCGGAGGCACTTGTCCAAGAACATACGAAGGATTAGTAGCTAAATTCGGATCTCCAGATAAATGGGCTATTCCTCTTATAAGATGGGATTGGTCAAAAACTCCTCAATATACCTTAAATATGTATATGAATTGTAGCGGTTGGATGCCTCAAATAAATAATAGTGATCCTACAAAAAGTAAAAGTTTCGTTTTTGTTTGCTCAAATAGAAAAGCTTTCGGAAATAACTTTGGCTGGAATAGACAATTAACTGTAAGATTGGATTGGGCACTTACAGGTAATGAAAAGTTAAATTATGAGGTATTTTATCCAGAAGTAGTAAAATTGTCTCTAAAAATTATCCTTCAAAAATCTTTACCAGCTTTGATGTTTAAAGTAAAAAGATAATATTACCAATACTTCAATAATCTCCTTTTTAATTGATGAAATTGATCATTCTTAAGAGCTGTTCGTATTTCTTTAAATAAATTCAGAATCCAAAAAACATTATGTTCAGTTAAAAGAATTATGCCGTATATTTCTTTCTCCTTTAATAGATGACAAATATAAGCTCTTGAATATTTTTGACATACATTGCATTTACATTCAGGATCAATAGGTTTTTTGTCTGTAATATATTTGCTTGATTTTAAATTTATCCTTCCTTTATAAGTAAAACCTGTACCATGCCTTGCCCATCTTGTAGGAATAATACAATCAAATAAGTCAATTCCTTGTTCAATTGCATTAAAAATATCATCAATTTCTCCTATGCCCAGCAAATGTCTTGGTTTGTTTTCATCTAATAAAGGTATTGTCCAATTTAATACTTTAATAATATCTTTTTTACTTTTACCTAAGCTTCCTCCAATACCAAATCCAAAAAATGGTAAAGAATTAATAAACTGAGCAGATTCTTTTCTTAAATCTTCATATTCTCCTCCTTGCACAATTCCAAACATAACTTGATTGGACGCACCTGTCTTACCAGCGGACAGGGACTCACCAAGACTTTTTATATTTTTACTCGGATGCTTACCGGGTAGACTACCCGGATTTTTCCCGGATATATCCACTTTATATCCGGGTAGCATATCCGTTTCCAATCTTGGTGAATTATTTTTGTCCGCGTTAGTCCGCGTATAGTCCGCGTAGGTCCGCGTTTTATAAAATTCTTCTAAACACCTTAATGCCCATCTATGAGTTCTTTTCATTGCTTGTTTTGTATATTCATAACTAGATAATGGAGAAGTGCATTCATCAAAGGCAAAAATAATATCTGCTTTTAGAATTTTTTGGATTTTTATAGAAAGTTCAGGAGATAAAAATAGTTTTTTGCCATCATAAGGAGAAACAAATTCCACTCCTTCTTCATAGATTTTTACCAATGATTTACCTTTTGGACGTGCGACCTCCAAAGATTGATTTTGATTACGAGCTTCTAAAGGGAAAATATCCGCAACTTTGCCTACTCCATGTTCCATCCCAAAACCCAAACTAAAAACCTGAAATCCTCCACTATCAGTCATTAAAGGATAATTAATATTTAAAAATTTATGAAGGCCTCCAAATTTATCAACTATTTTATATCTATCATTATGAAAAAAATGAAAAGTATTGATCATAAAAATTTCACTCCCAAATTTTTTAGCTAAATCAAAACTTATTCCTCTTATTGAACCTTTAGTAGCCACAATAGCAATGTTAGGAGTATGAATTATTCCATGAGGTGTTTTTAAAATTCCTAATCTTGCTTTAGTATTTTTATCTTTTTTAATAATTTTGAAACTAAACATTTTTTATATTTAAATCGATTATACACATTCATGCGTGTTGTATCCGCATTTATCCGTAAACCACTGATGACCGCAGATACAACGCAGATGAACGCGGATAATATTAATGATTTATTTGATTGTTGTTTTATATCCGCGTTAATCCGTGTTGAAATCCGCGTTAATCCGCGGTTAATAAAAAATCGTTTTAACTTTTGGTGCTGGAATTTCTAATTTAATTTTATGCGATATCCACCACAAAATATTATCTACTCTATAAGTAGGAATTTTTAATTGTTGGCTGATCATTTCTCCAAGCAAAATCGAAGCAAGCCTTAGTTCATTTTCAAGTGTAGAAAACTTTCGTAATGGTTGCTCTTTTAATATTCTGGTTAGATATTTTTTAGGAAGCTTGATGAGACCTAAATTAAGAAAAATTTGTTGAATTTTATAATCAGCAAAAATTGTTAAGGTTTCTAATTCATCTTTATATTTTTTAAAAAGATTGTTTGCTAAAATATATTCAAGATATAAAAGCTGATTAGGTTTTAAAAAATATAAACTCTTATAAAAATCTCTATATTTTTCTAGTTCAAGCAAATTAAAACAAAATTCATAAGCATTTTTATTTTCTTCAAAATAATTATCAAAACTTCCATTATATTTTTTCTTGAGCCATCCTAAAGTAGATTTAAAAATTTTAAATCTCAATTTTGCTAAAGATAATTTTTCTTTGGGAGAGATAATTTTTTTGAAAAGAGGAAAAGTTAAATTTTTATTACTCAGGCTAATAAATTTAAATAAATCTATAACTCTTTCTGCTAATCCCCAAAATCCTTTTTCTCCTTTATATCGCCAATTTTCCGGAAACTCCCATAACCTGAAATCTAAAGATCTTAATATAAATACAAAATTACTTCTTTGCTTTTTATCAATTTTCTTTATTTTGCTTAAAAATTTATCATTAGCTTCATAATTTTTCAAATTTTCTCGAATTAAATTCAAAATATCCACACTATGTTCTTGAATAGTAACTATTTTTGTTTTGTAATCTGAACTTTTGCTCAAAATAAATTCTTTAATCATTTTTAAATTAAAGTTTATAATTTAATAAATGACAAAGATTTATGTAATATCTCTTGGCGGAAGTTTAGTTGTTCCAAATGAAATAAATATTAAATTCTTAAGCCTATTTAAAAATATTATAGAGAAAAAATAAAAGAAAACAAGAAATTTATTATTATTGTTGGAGGAGGAAAAACAGCAAGAAATTATCAAAACGCAGCTAAAGCTTTAACTAAAGTCTCTAATGAAGATTTAGATTGGTTAGGTATACATGCTACAAGAATTAATGCTCATTTACTTTTAACAATTTTTAGAAAATACGCTCATTTTAGAATAATTAAAAATCCAAAAGAAAAAATTAGTTTTAAAGAAAAAATTCTAATTGCTGCAGGCTGGAAACCAGGATTTAGCACAGACTATGACACAGTTTTGCTCGCGAAAACATACTGCTCAGATACAATCATTAATTTGACCAATGTAGATTATGTTTACGATAAAGATCCAAAAAAATTCAAATCTGCAAAACCATTTAAAGAAATATCTTGGAAAGATTATTTAAAGCTTATAGAACAAAAATGGATACCAGGAATGTCAGGACCCTTCGATCCAATAGCTTCAAAATTGGCTCAAAAATTTAAATTTAAAGTAATAATTTTAAATGGAAGAAAATTAAAAAATTTAGAAAATTACTTAACAAATAAAAATTTTCAAGGAACAATAATTTATTAATTATGGGATTATATAATTATATTATAATAGTATAAATAGTATATAATTATAGCCATTAAATATCCTAGTTTAATGTCTAAATTTAAAATGCCAAAGATACAATAAAAAGCCAAAATTGGAATAATACCTCTCCTCTTGGTCATTAGTTTATCTTTAATTTTTTATTTTCTTTTACCAAAAATAGAAAAACTAAAATACCAACATCCAAAAATTCCGCAACAAATAGGGACGAAAACACAAATTATGCAAGAAAATAAATGGCCTCCTCCTGCCCCTCCTCTCCCTGGGCCTTCTCAAGAAACAGAGGAAGAAAAAAGAAAACGAGAAGAAATAGAGACTAAAAAGGAAGAATTCTTAAAAACAAAAGCGAAAGGGAATTTCTATTTTGAAAAAACTAAGGAAATAAAATTTAAGGATTATGGAAATGAACGAATAAAAATTATTGATGTTATTCATTTTGAGAGCGTTAACTTGATATCTGAACCCCGCCAAGTGTCTCAATACGAAATACCTGATGAAATTTTAAATTTTCCCAAAGATTTATTATTATCTGTTTTAAATAATAAAAATTTTAAAAATTTGAAAGTAGAAATTAAAGAGAGTGAAGAAATGCGATCAGAAGAATTTAAAAATCTATTAGAGAAACTTAAGAAATTTAATGATAAAGAATATAAAAAATGGTTATTAGATACATTGAAGAGTAATGAAATGGGAAAATCTCTTGTGATGATAGATTATTTTAAGGGCAAAGATTTTGAGGGCAATAATTTGATTATTTTAAGAATAGTACGAGATAGATCATTGAAAGATGCAGTTATTCAGCAATTCAGTATTGATATTTTTTTTATATTCCTCTAAAACAAAAAGGTGGATAAAAATAGAACCATCGATATTAGCAAGGATGGATGCTTGTGGATCAGAGGTTTACGATCCCATATTCTTTACGTTAAATGATAAGTTTACTATATTTTCCTTAGAATATAATGCATGTGGGTGGTGGTTAATGGGTTTATCTCTGTTAAATATAGGTTATGTATTTTATAATAGCGGGTTAATACCAGTATTTTACAATTTAGAAGATAGTTATATAATTCCCCTTTCTCAATTATCCCCCTTTCATTTTCCTGACTTTCCTAAATTCGAAGATTTAGCCGGATTTGATGGATTTACTGGGGATAGTGCAAATATATTAGCAAAATTTCCATATATAGCAAGAATTTATAAAGATAAAATTAATGATTATTTATTAATTTCAAACAATTCAGAATTATGGTTAGTTATTTATAACAGAAAAAATGGAACAATAGAAGAGAGGCAATTTATAAAGAAATTGAATGTCCCGTCATTTAGATATATTTTCTTTAAAGGAGGCCGTGCATGTGGTTTGGGACCTTGTAGTTTCTCAAGCAAAATGCCCATCTTAGTAGATATAGATGAAAATGGCATAAATGAAATTTTAATCCCTAATGAAGATCCTACCTTTGTTAATAGAGGAGAACTGATAAAAAATATAGACTGTAGAAATTGTTCTAAACCAGTTAAAATAGAATTTTTAAAATTTATTCCTGAAGAAAGAAAATTTGAAATAATAAATGATCAGCAAATTTGCAAAATATCCGAAAAACACTTTGAACAGGTTAGTAATAAAAACGAAGAATTAAAAATATTTAGAGCATTATTTTCCCCATTAAAAATTCTTGATATTTCACCAGCTAGTAAGGCATTAAATACTTTAATCTATAATGTCTGTTTCGATAATAGTTATAAATTTTCTTTTATTTTCCCTGATGGTGAGAGTGGCCATATTTATTATTCTTACCTATCTGAAGTTTGGAAAATTATTAATAATGATCCTCACTTAGATGAAGTTTTTAAATTAGGTAATTATTATATGTTTATTTATCATACAACCCAAGGAACATATCATGGGGCAGATGCTTTATGGTTCGTAGCTGCTTATGACAATAACAAAAATAAAGTTTATACATATTTATTAGATGCTTTATCTGAAGAAGAATTTGATATTGAACCGCCTTTTGTGATTTATCTAACTAATGCTGTTTTATTAGATAAAGATAAAATAAAAATTGAATTAGAGCTTCCTCCTTTTTACGAGAATTATAAAAGAGAATATACAATCGAAATAGGAAAAGTCTCAAAACAAATCCCCCTTATATCTTCATCTCCATAGAGAAATAATAACTTTATTTATCTAATAAAACCTAAAACAAACTTCAAATTATAAAATATTCTATATTTCTATAGAAAAATAGAAAATTAAATATGATAAAATAATATAAAAGCGTATTTAAATATTTGTTTGAAAATGAAATATAAAGATTTAGAAATAATTTTAAAGGGGTTAGCTAATAAAAAGAGATTAATGATTTTAGATTTTTTAAATAGAACTGGCGAAAATGATACTGGAACTATTGCAGATTATTTAAATACAGATTATAAAATAACGGTTCCTCATCTTGAAAAACTTTTAAGGGCAGGGTTAATAACAAAAAGAAGAGAGGGATTAATTGTTCACTATCAAATTTCTAATTTAGGAAGACGAATTTTATATTTGTTAAAAAATTTCCATCTATAATTTGAGAAATTATGAGAAATTCTAAAAAAGATGACAAAGAGAAGAAATTTAAATTTGCTTTTTTATGAAAAAATATTAATTTCTATATTTCTATAGAAAAATAGAAAATAAATTTTAAAAATGATAATTCAAAAAGCCCCTTTCAAGGTTAATACACCTAAAATCTACTTTATAATTTATAGAAAAAATTTTTCTAAATTTTTAAAAATATTAAATTTTTAGTGATTTTAGGTGTTTTCTAATTTCTTTTTTAACTTCAGGATGCTGAAGGCTTAGATCAATAATTGCTTTTACAAAATCCACCTTACTACCACAATCATATCTTTTACCTTTAATTTTCACTCCATAACCCGATCTTTTCTTTAAAATACTTTTCAAAGCATCAGCAAGCCTTAATTCATCCTTATAATTTACATTTTTTAATTCATCAAATATTTCTGGTATTAAAACATATTTGCCAATGATAGCTAAATTTGAAGGTGCTTTTGAAGGATCAGGTTTTTCAACAATATCTTTTATTTCATAAATATTTTTACCTACTTGAACAGCTTTAACTACACCATAGTGTTTTAAAAATTTTCTTGGTATTTCACATAAAGCAATAGTACAATCTCTATATTTTTCAAAAACTTCTATTAGTTGAAGCAAGGCAGGTTTTTTACTTATTACAACATCATCTCCAAATAAAACAGCAAAAGGTTCGTCCTTTATTAAACACTCAGCCTGTAAAATAGCATCGCCATCACCTTTTTGTTCTTTTTGTCTTACATAAATAAAGTTAGCTAAATTCGCAATAGATCTTATTTTATTTAGGATATCTAATTTATTCTTCTGAAAGAGGTTATTTTCTAATTCAGGCATATAATCAAAATAATCTTCTATAGCCCTTTTATGTCTTCCTGTGATAAAAATAATGTCCTCGATTCCAGAATTAATTGCTTCTTCAACAATAAAATGAACTACAGGTTTATCTATTATAGGTAACATCTCTTTGGGTTGAGATTTAGTTGCTGGCAAAAATCTTGTTCCTAATCCTGCTACCGGAATAATTGCTTTTTTGATAATTTTTTGCGTCATTTAGATATTATAATTTAAAAAACCAAATTTCAAATTGTTGCAAAGATTGTGTATAATATATAATAGAAAATAGAAAGATTCCGGGGTAGTTCAGCGGTAGAACGCCTGCCTGTTAAGCAGGATGTCGCAGGTTCGAATCCTGCCCCCGGAGCATTTCAGAATGAATTTTCTCAAAATTAGCAGTTTTTACTTGTTTATGTTATAATTCTTTAAAAGATGTCAAATTAAACAGATTTTACTAATGGGTAAAAGATCTTTAAAGAAAAAAGTTTACCAATTTATAGCTGTTTTTGAGAAAAATGA
>Ga0079997_108661_pt1 | contig 73782 bp, 62 predicted proteins | sample PerSpoCPS_CMetaG_FD_69200 | JGI IMG/M metagenome (GOLD analysis project Ga0079997, IMG submission 69200) | Archaeal communities from Yellowstone National Park, Wyoming, USA - Perpetual Spouter C (PS_C) MetaG (SPADES assembly) (version 2) | ecosystem: Environmental > Aquatic > Thermal springs >...
GCTAGGGTTGGTGAGGTGTTGAGTGGAGAGATAGCAGTGTTTTCCAGGAAGCCAGACTTAGACCTGGGGCTTCTATCAGAGTGTAATACTAGGGTTTCACTACCACCGCTAACGTCAAGCTTCCTACTCGAAGTTGTGGAGGCAACGTTAGAGAACGTTAATGCAATGACACTAGACCTCGGCCAAACACGGTTCCTGGGGGTGAAGCTACACACACCAACACTACTATCAACAAAGCTGATGACACCACCACACCTAAGAGCATCAAAGCTCGTAGAGAGGATAGAAGACCTCCACAGGCTGGCGGTGACACCAGCATACATATGCAATGAAGCAACAAAACTATGGCTAGCACTAGCAAAAGACATAAACCCAGCCCAAAGCCCAACACCATACCATGTAGGAAGAGCATGCGATATAACAATAGGAGAGGTAGACATACAAATAAAACCAGAAACAGTAACATACGATAGAGAAGAGGGGAAGACAAAGAGGATAAGAGGAGTAACAGGACACATAGTATACAAAATACTAACACCAAGAATAACCCCAACAATAGACAAGCTACTAGCACTAACAACAAAACTAGGAATAGGAAAAAGCAGAAGCATAGGATTCGGAGAAATAGAAGTAAAACCAAAAACACCAAAGGAAGCTTAAAAACCCCACATAAACCGAAGCTTATATACGTTATCCTTGGACACCGTATCCATTAACTTGTGTGCTAACAGTATACAATGGAAACCCCCATCCACAACATGGGAAAACTGATGAAGAATGAGAGCGAAAAGCTTAAATACCCGACCCTACACCATATACATAGAGCCCCCAGTTGGGGGCTTAATGGAATAGAATCCATACAATGGAGATGAGAGAAATTTCCACAGTGAATATAGAGCGTGATGGTGCAGAATCCATTCAATGGAATTGAAAGTTATGGTGTCTATTGATATGCTGTCTCTGCCTATCTCGAATCCATTCAATGGAATTGAAAGTCCACTTAATTACTGTTGGGGCATCTAGGTAGCCTGTTCCCTCGAATCCATTCAATGGAATTGAAAGATTGTGGTGCTAGCAGTCATAGGGATATCAATAGCAATAGGAATCCATTCAATGGAATTGAAAGTATGCTCCAGCAGGGCTATGACCCAGCAACAGTTAGCCTTATAATCCATTCAATGGAATTGAAAGTCAATATTTTTACCACCCAAGCCTTTTAACCTTTCTCAACGAGAATCCATTCAATGGAATTGAAAGAGCTTCTTCTCGAACACGATGACATCGCGCTTCGTGTCAAATTGGAATCCATTCAATGGAATTGAAAGAATATCCCCCCACCTTTTTCTTTACCATAAGCTTTTAAGCTTTAGAATCCATTCAATGGAATTGAAAGTCTAACATCTTCCTCATACTGATACTCCCTGACTAGCTGTAAGGAATCCATTCAATGGAATTGAAAGTCCGTCTGTTGCTTGGGCCTAGCCTGGGGGTTCCAACCTCGAATCCATTCAATGGAATTGAAAGCCATGGGGATAGCCGATGTCGCCAAGCAGACCTGGGAGAGGAATCCATTCAATGGAATTGAAAGCTAGCTGGATGTAGCCGGACGAAGCGGGCGGTGTAACCTGTAGCACGGAATCCATTCAATGGAATTGAAAGGCTTGACGAAGTACACTCTGGCGTCACTGCTCCTGACGAAGGCGAGAATCCATTCAATGGAATTGAAAGTTAAGATCAAAGCCAGGCCTAAGACAAGCCTCAAACCCGAATCCATTCAATGGAATTGAAAGGCGGGAAGCGTAGGAGCAGGAGCTAGCTCTACTATAAAGCCTGAATCCATTCAATGGAATTGAAAGGAGAGAACTGGAAGAACGAGCGAGAAAGGCCAAGGCTAGAGGGGAATCCATTCAATGGAATTGAAAGTGGATCTTCTTCGACTCGCTCATAGCACATGTCAAGCTGAGAGAATCCATTCAATGGAATTAAAAGTCTGTAACGGGATCTGCGGTACTATCAGCGCGTACTGTATCGCTGAATCCATTCAATGGAATTGAAAGGAAATAGGCAAGGAGCTGGATAGAATTACTGGGGGTGGTGAATCCATTCAATGGAATTGAAAGTCTGGGACCGTCTCGGGGATCCGAGACAGTCCCTACTCGTCGAATCCATTCAATGGAATTGAAAGGACGTCCGGGCTCGTGAACATCATCGAGACAATATCGTATAGAATCCATTCAATGGAATTGAAAGAGCATGGACCCCAGCCCACCCACAGGCCCCAATGATGTTGGGAATCCATTCAATGGAATTGAAAGTCTTGGAACCGCCTCTATTCTACTAACTTAGTAGAATAAAAGTGAATCCATTCAATGGAATTGAAAGTAATATTCGAGCTCTTGTATGATTAACGTAGCATACGAATCCATTCAATGGAATTGAAAGGCCTCTACACTAAAATCGTCCTTACACCAAAGTTAGAAGAATCCATTCAATGGAATTGAAAGACGAAGGCTGCTGGGTCTGCGTCTGGTGGTAACATGTGTTTAGAATCCATTCAATGGAATTGAAAGAACACATATAATAGTTCCGGTCTTCTCATTACATATCCACCCCTCCGAATCCATTCAATGGAATTGAAAGAATGCTTCAGTAAACGTCGTGCAGTCGTTTGATATCAGTACGAATCCATTCAATGGAATTGAAAGCAGCATATCATCCGCAATGGATGAAATAAACATATTATGGGATAAGGAATCCATTCAATGGAATTGAAAGCGTTGAACAAGCCTCCGCCGTAGTGCTCCGCGTGTATTATCTCGTGAATCCATTCAATGGAATTGAAAGTACGTTACTCTTCCCTCCCTATCAATCAACGCTATTGTAGCATAGAATCCATTCAATGGAATTGAAAGGGGGGCCGGGGGGTTAGAGCTACATCAAACCCCCCGAAACCTGAATCCATTCAATGGAATTGAAAGTTGTATCCCCGACCCTCTCAACCATGCCTATGGCGTCCTCCACAGGAATCCATTCAATGGAATTGAAAGCAGCTTACCCCTCGGGGCGCAGTAAACCCTAAACCCATGAATCCGAATCCATTCAATGGAATTGAAAGACTAGCACATGTTATAGGCTGGTGGATGGGGTTGGTTAGAAGGGGAATCCATTCAATGGAATTGAAAGACGATGGTCGTTGTGGGGTTGCCGAGGTTATCAGCTAGTGCTACAGGAATCCATTCAATGGAATTGAAAGAGCTAACTCCTCCTCGCTTAAATAATGAATGATTTGAATCCATTCAATGGAATTGAAAGTCCTCAAGGACAGGGCGTGCTCCACCTTCTCGACCCTGTACTTGAATCCATTCAATGGAATTGAAAGACGTGGGGTGCACGTCCTGGGCTCTGCTCGTGGGCTAACCCAGAATCCATACAATGGAATTGAAAGAAAGGTTAGATTGTTTGAATTCGTTAAATGGAATTGAAATAGACATTCAATTCCATTGAACTTTCTAGAATCCGTTAAATGAAATTGAAAGTCACTCCCTTACCTTCTCCATGAGAGTTATTAGAGCGTCAACTGTTGAAACCTTTCCCTCTCTGCACATTACATAGTTTATTCTACCCTCTGATACGTAGAGTTTAACTTTGAGGAGTGGTTGTTCAATCTCAGCGTACTCCCTCTCATCCTCCTTTATAATGTTGACCTTAAAACCGTGGAACTTAAGTTTTTTAACGATGCTATCGAGTGTGGGCTCTTCTTTAGCGACTGTGCTTCCTTTACTTAGGGAGTCTAGAGTTTCTAATGCCTTGTTGGCGATGGGGGGACAGTCTTCTTTGTACTCCTCTGCGAGTTTTTTGAGGATGGCTTCTAGTAGCCATGTGATGTTAACGTTTTTAGCATATTCAACTATATCAGCCCATTCCTCGCTTGATAGGAAGTCTGCAATCCTCCTGGGGTCACCGCCGAAAACGCTGAAGCTAAACTTATCCTCGGCTCTAGCAAATCTAACCTTTAAATCCTCCATAACGCTAGCGCTAATCTTACCTGAAGACTCGGAGATAACCTTATTAACAATCTGTCTGAGAAAATCCTTCCTAGCAGAGCATATGCTCAATCTGAGACACCCTGGTTGTTGTGTGTGCTGGGAACCCTAAAATATAGTTGTGTAGCTATATGCAATGCGCTTGCTCCAGCGCTGGGGGTTTATAGGGGTTGTTTAGGCTATCTTTGCAACTCTTAGTATCCACTTTCTTGCTTTCACCACCCCGCCCTCCTCCTCCACAAGCCTCCTCCAGATCAACTCCTCTAGTAGCGTCCTCCCAAGCCTCCTCTCAGCCTCCTCTCTGCTAGTAGGATTTTCAAGCTCTAGTATAGCATTCCTATAATCCTCTTTAAGCTGTAGCGGTGGAGCTGGCATGTAGATTACATCTCTAAAAGCTTCATGCATGTAGTATATACAATCTATACCCGCTATGAGTGCCGCTATAGTTAGATACGCTGATTCAACCTTAAAACCGGGAGTAGCGTTAACACACACATGGTAACCTCTCTCAGCAAGCCTAACGGCTTCAACGAGAACCCTCTCAACAACATCAGTCATAGCAACATCAAGCTCATCCTCACTACGAGCACTCACTATAACATCCTCGCCAACAAAAAACCCAAGCTCCCTAAGATAGCCAGCCACAACACTCATAGCAAGCCTCGAAGTACAAGTGTGAGTAGCATACAAGAGCACACGCGTAAAACCCGGATCACATCCAAGACCCCTAACAGCCCTTAGAAGGGAGGAGAGCTCAGCAGAGGCAACATCGCCAGCGGAGCGAACGAAATCCAGAAGATAGCCTTTAAGAACATCAAAGTTACTACACACAACCTCCTGGCGAGGATCATCAGGAGAAAACCTATCCCAACCATCAACACCAAAACCCCTAACAACACTTGAACCCTCAGAGCTCCTAGCAAAGTTACCCAAAAGAGACGTACCAACAGGCACAATATGAGCACACTGCAACATGAGACACCAGGTCTAAGCTCTAGGTTAAAGTTTAAATAACCCCTCCCCACACCCTCCTAGAGGGTCACCGTTAAGCCGGGGGAGGTTAATGGGTAAGACTATTGACGTACTAGTATCCGTCATCGGATCCCCTTGGCGGGCGTACCCTGATAAGATGAGATGGTATAGGGCTGAGTACAGGTTTAGCGATGATGTCGAGTGTAGCGGTGGTAAGCTCGACTACGTTAAATCCGTAACTACACTAGCTGCTCTCCACGAGTGCTTGAAACCACAGCATGTTATAGTGGTTGCCCAGGACACCATAATCGTGAAGAACCCGAAGGAGTTTAGAGGGGACTACGGCTATGATGATATTATCAGAGATGTTAAGAGCATCGTAGAGGAGTTTCTAAGGAGAGCTGATATGGAGGTCGGGAGGGGTGGTGAGGTTAGGAAGGGTAACATTTACGAGGAGGTTGAGTCCAAGCTTAGCGTAATCGTAGCCCCTGGCTCCGGTAAGTTCAAGAACTCCATGTCTGTTGGAGCTGAGGAGGTTACAGTCGACTTAGAGGTGTGCGGGAGCCTTGAAGATTATTACTCCTACCTGCTACTCTCACTAGCATCCCACATGCTAGCTATCATAGAGCGTGAAGGCCCGCTAAGCCAGCTGAAAGTCCACCTAGACCTATCACACGGTATAAACTACATGCCGGCTTTAACCTATAAGGCTGTAACCGACCTACTACCAGTAATTGCAGCTTATATCGAAGAGGGAGAAGAAAGAAAAGAAGAGGAAGGAAAAGAAAGAGTTGTAGTAGTCAAACTCTCAACATACAACTCTGAGCCCGTACTCAAAGACGGAGATATCAGCGTGATACATAGGGTGGAGGAGCTCAAGGTAAGAGAGGGAGGTAACTTCGGACTCGCACCCAGCTATGAAATACCATCACAGAGTACACCGCGTCTACTAAAACTAAACAAGTACTGTGCTGAGAAAGCTAAGCCTAACGAGGCTGGGAAACTCGGCCGCAAGGTGGGAGATCTATCAGGAGAGCTCGTTAAACGTTTAAACCTAGATGGTAGCAGGCTATCAGCATTCGCTGGATCCCTCGCCAACGGACTACCCCTCCTATTGCTAGAGACAATGCCTACAACCAGGTTACACGATTACGTAGAACAAGTATTATGCGAGTATAGGAGGAATGTTATGGTAAATTTCAGCGTGAAGGAGAGTAGCGTGGAGGTGAGGATTTTCAAGTTAGCAAGGCTACCCAGGGATACAATAGCGGTAGCAAAGCTACTGCTAGCCAGCGAGATCATCAAGTCCAGGCCCAAGCTCTCTAACATCGGGTACAGCGATGATGGCGTAAGCCTAAGGGATCTAAATAGCTTAGTTGATGTAGCGTTCTCCTGGAGCGAAAGGCTCCAGATAACAACATCGAATGAGCTGAGAAATATCGAGACTAACTATATGAGAAACCGAGAAAGGCTTAAGGCGGGTGAGTGGACTAGGTACGCTGATATCATGTGCGCCCGCGAGCCTAGAGGCTCATGCGAGCCCGAAGGCGGGGAGCCGGAATGCTCAAAGTGCGAGTGCAATATACTAGATATGGCTAACGAGCAGAGGAACTTCCTACAACACGCAGGCCTTCATAGATGCCTTGTAATGGTTAAAGTCCAAGATGGAGATATGTGGTTAAAATACGACTTCGAACTCTGCAAGGAGCTACGTAGAGACGTCTACGAAGTTGCATGTAGAGGTCTAGTTAGAGCCACTTAACAGATCCTCCAAGAGAATTTTAAATACCCCCTCATAGTAGTAGCTATTGGGGTGTACTCTTTATGAATTCATCCACCGAAGAGCTTGTCAAGCAGATCGTGCTAGCCAAGAGTAGAGCCCTACTGCACGATCCTCCTAATAAAATGTGGGTTTTAAGGGAGCATGAAAAGGTGGCCGATGAGTTTAGACTTAGAGTCGTTAATAGCGTTGAGAGGACATCTCTATACTTAGGACTCGGTAAGGAGTATGAGGAGATAGTAAAGAGAGCTGATGTGATAGCTTCAACTCTTGATAGATGGCTTATAAACATGTTGTACATAATGGATAGTAGTAAGACCCCGGTATGGCATGAGAGGCTTCACAACATACTTAGACCTGATAAGCACTTCGAGCTACATGCTGTCTCGGAGGATAAAGCTTTAGAGGTTGCAGGGGAGATCGGCAACATACTACGTAAGGTCGACGAGGCAGCATCAAATATGAGTGAGCTAGAGAGGGTCCGCCTCCTCTACTCCCTGCTGTACTTCCTACTTGAGGTTGCCTGGTACTCCAGGGGTTTTCACCCTAGTCTAGCTGATACACGTGCTCCAACGCACACTGTCTTCGACCACCTTTACGCTACAGCCTCCATGGTCAACCTGAGCTTCTACGAGGAGCCTAGGGGGTTCATAGTGAGGGTTGACGTGCCGGGGGTTCAGCAGTTCATCTCAGCCTCTAGGAAGACTGCTGACTTCTGGGCTGGGAGCTGGATCCTATCAAAGCTAATATGGGGTTTGATAGAGGAGTTTGTAGACGAGTACGGCCCAGACGTGGTTCTATCGCCCACGCTCCGCCTCAACCCCTACTTCTTCAACTACATTGTGAGGAAGCTTAAGGGAGCCGATGTTAACAGTAATGTGGTAGCCGATGTGTGTAGGCGCTACGTTAGCCTCATCTCGAAGCTAGGATGGGAGGATCTCGTAAAGGATAGGCTTGAGGTTAAGAGCTCTGCTGACGCGTGCAATGATGATAAGAAGAGGGAGGAGCTCCTCCAAATGCTAACACTAATACCCCTAATACCGGCAACAACATACCTAGTCCTACCACCCCTGGTGATACCAGAAGGTCAAGCCCCGGATGCTAGGAGCGCTAGGGATCTCGTAAGAGGGAAGGTGATGGAAGCCTACAAGAGGTCGTGGCAGAAGCTCCTAGAGGAGGTAACCCGGGAGCTAGGAGCTGCGAGTGAGCGTGATGGAGGCCAGGATGATGGGAGAAACCTCGGGCTCAGACTCCTAGCAAGGCTCTTAACCCATGAGAAGGTATGGAATGTGGTGAAGCTACCCCACATGGGGCCTAGGGTCGACGTCCTAGTGGTAAGCGAGGTCTACTACAAGCTATTAGGATGCTTAGAGGGGGATCATAGGAGTTGTAGTGAGCTGAATATAAATCCTGAGTCCATCGCAAGGATTAGGAGGAGGCTGGAGAGCCTAGGTGCTAGGATAGACCTTGGGGGCCTGGCGAGAAACCTGCTATGGCATACCATAATGACAAGGGCTATGGAGATGGAGGCTCAGCAAAGCCCAATACCGCTACCAAGACCCTTCTGGGTGTTAGAGGGAGAGGAGCTTAGACCCGTAGGTGACTACACGATCCTAACTAATGTTAAGGGAGAGGATTGGAAGGTGTGCTCGCTGTGTGGAGATGAGCCAGCAGTAGTACATCCACCTAAAGAGTGGAACGAGGAGGAGAAGAGAGAGGTCTTCAAGAAAGAGTGGCTGGATAAGGTTAGAGAGTTCCTGAACGCACAGGGTCTAACTGACAAGGAGCTCAGGGACGCCATAAGGAGGGTTCTGAGGCCCGGGGAAGCTCTAGGCCCGTACTGTCTGCTTAAGAGAGCTGTTGGCGAAGCATACTCTAGTAAGCTAAGACAATACTACCGTGTAGCCTCTACAGACGATGTTGCCCTCATAGCCTTGGATAAAGCGTTATCCAGGGATAGGAGCGTCATGGACAGTTTAGAGGCTAAACTAGGAGATGAGCTAGGAAAACGTGGGCTTACAAGAGAACAAATAAACAATTGCATCAACAGTTTCAAACGTTTCATTCTACCAATAGCTGTAATGAGCTTAGAGGGGGTGCGGACGTACCCCATCATAGGTCATGATATAGAGGAGGCAGCTCGCTCCTGTAACTTAGACTATGAGTCTTTCAAAACAATGGCATCTAATGTTTTAGCAGGCGTGGTGGAGGATCTCTGCCTAAAGGGTAGGGAGGGTCGGGGTTATACAAGGTTATGTGTTGAGATCGTTGGGAGCATGTTCCAAGGCTTCAGCAGCGAGGTAGAGTACCTTGGTGGGGTTACGGCTAGGCTTAGGGATGTAGTTAACTTTGCTAAGCTTAGGACCAACTACTCCATAGTTAAAGGTGATGCTGATAGTATTGGGAGGACCCATCAGGGAGCACTCCCACCCGGTATGACCTTGGATGAGTATGTGAAGGTGCTATTTGAAGCTGTATCCCAGAACCTAGCACCGGAGGAGAGGGAGAGGTTGTGGATGGCCTACGACACAGCTAGAGCGATCTCAAGGGAGCTCAGCAGGGTGAGAGAGGGGCTCATAGTATCACCTACGCTAACAGCAGTCATATCACTCGCCCTCCAGGTTACAGCTCAGAGGGATGTAGCTGTTGTAATTGGAGGCGATGGGTTCCCAGTCTACTCTGGCGGTGACGACGTCCTAGCTCTACTACCCATCGAGAGGTGGTATACCGTCGTTGGAAACCTTAGATCCCACTTCTGGGGTGACCGTGAAAGCCTATTCCACATCATTACATCTAACGGCAGAGATGTAGCCATAGCCCAAGCCCTACCCGTGGGGAGGAGCTTCAGCGTTAGAGTTGCAGACATCATGGACATAATGTCACATGAGATCCAGGAGGCTACAGGGCTCCTAGAGGATGTAGCTAAGAGGACGAGATGGAGACTCTACGACCGTGAGTACGAGAAGGACACTCTCGTGGTAAGCGATAGCAGGAGTAAGGCCCAAACGGTACTACCGCTATCCATAGGATTCACACTCATAGCAAGTAGGGCTCTCAGAACACTAGGCTCCATGTTCATAGCAGAGAACATGGGAGTCCTATCAGCCAACACTCCTGAGGATCTAGACAGGATGCTCAGCGACCCCATAGCAGGTAGGAGAGTTGACCTCGATGTCAACGCTAAGCTCAAGATCATAGATAGAGTGCTCCTTAGAAACGTAAGCGTAGCCAGGCGTTGCACAAATGCCATCGACTTCGTGTTAGAGGAGATCCTACGCGGAATAGAAGACCATGTGAAGCCAATGGCAAGGAACATAGGAGATGCTAAGAGGATTGTGATGGAGGAGCTTGTAGAATTCATAAGGGTATCGAGGGGGTGGCTATGAGGGTTCTCCTGGTAGAACCTCTAGAGGCCCCGGTATTCTCCAGAACCCCTATCACAAGCCATGAGTTCATAGCTGGGGTTCATAGAGCACAACCAATACCATCTCCGACGACCATCGCAGGCATGCTAGGCTCAGCTCTAGGCTTAACACTAGGAGGTAGAGCTAATACCCACACTGGGGTAATCAAGGCTCTCTTAGCGGAGCTGGAGGATAAGTTCGGTTGTAAGAGACCTATAGTCAAGGGACCTTTCGTATGGTTCAGAGGGTTAAGCGAAGAACCATATGTATGCCTCGGTGACATATTTATACAGCTGAAGGCTATCGATGAGATAGTTGCAGAAATTAAAGCTGGTAGAAAGGAAGGTGAGGTTGAGTGTAAAGAGTGCATCAAATCCTCGATTGAAAGGAGGGTTGGTACTAGGCTTAAGAGAGGATATAATGATGCTGTAGAGAAGGTGACATCTAAAGGTTATATGTACAGTTACTCTCTTGTGAAATACGAGGTTATAGCTGATAATAGGAGTATTACTAGAGATGTGAGCCCGATCTATGTGTATCTGTTAAATTGCGACAATCTCGAAATCCCCGGAGTCTACAGAGTCGGAGGTGAGGGTAGAGTTGCTATCGTAAATACCGTTATGAGAGAAAGCTTACCAGCGCGGGTAGCTGAAGGCCTAGATAAGCTGAGAAGCCCCCGGGAGGTGGTAGGCGAGAGAACGTACCTAACATTAACACAGGTGCCATTGGTTCCACGAGCTGAAGATCAGCAGCTTCTTAACTTCAAGAAAATACATGGTTTGGAGTTTGTTAGCGATATCATAGGCGTCATAATAGTAGAGGAGGAAGGTAGGTCTACGGGTAGGAGCATGCTGAAATGGAAGTTGAAGCGGAAGATTGAAAGATTCAACCTAGGCTACTCTGAGATTCTAAATGCAAGAAGACCCCAAGTATTAGCGATGCCCATTGGAACCCTAATCAGATCTAGGAACATAGAAGAAGTAGGTAAGGTGGTAGAGATGGTAGGTATCCTCTGGGACTTAGGCTTACCCTCACTCCTCGAACTTCAACCTCCTAAGTAACCTCTCGCAATGCCTAGGATCATACCTAGGATTGATTATCAAGATACCGTTTGCAAACCTCTCTCCTAGCGAGTTTAACATGGCATAGTGGTCTTCACTTGAAATTAGATGAGGTAGTTCTCGAACAAACATAATGTACTCAGCACATCTATCTCGAATCTTAGGGTTATCTCTACACATAGCCTCTGCAATCACGCTCATAAAATAGACTCCGTAGGATAACGTAAACTCGCTAACAGCCCTACCCTCCAAGCTCAGCCATATAGCTCGGAACGGTATATCCGTAAACCATAGTAGACCGTAGGGTAAGTAGAAGGGAATCGGAGTAGCTATAGCGAAGCTGGGATTCACTTTCGGCACAATATCTTTCAATAAGCTGATAGCATCTATGTCCTCGAACTCCCTACAAGCACACATGATATCATAGGCATCAGAGATCTCCCTAGCACGTTCCTCCCTCCTCCAGCACCTAGTTAAAGTTACAGCACATAGCTCGTCATCAAGGGGTTCGGTGCGGTATTCCGAGCCCCACACATTACTGCAAGGGCCTTTGAACAATAAGACCATCACTTTAACACCCCTGCCTCCCCGTTGACCTTTATTAAGATGAGTGTGCCATTTTCAAGTAAATCGCAAACCTCCTTGCACTTCGCTCGGTCTACATCACGAATTGCTCTACAGTTATTTTCTAAAACGACTCAATACGTCCGGCTATGGACTCATGGATTACTATAATCATTCTATAGTTCTCCTTACAACAATACTTTTGAGCTAACTGGTAAGCATAAGATCCTTTTAGTTGATTCACGGCCTTCTTTAGATGAGAGCATAACTTTTCCACGTTTGTAACATCAACCTTAAGTTCAGCTATATAGCATCCTACGATTTCCCTAACTCTACCTTTTCTATCCACTTGCATTGATGTCATGAGCGCGTCTGGACGTAAGCCTTCGCCATTGATGTCACAACACAGGTAATTACAAAGTACACAATCGTGCACTTCATTAGGATCGGCTATGCAGAGATAAATGGACATTTGTTTGCTTAATCTAGCTTGGGTTTCGATGTAGAGTGATACTTTAAGGAGCACATTAGTCAATGTGGAGCACTTTCCCTCTCTCTGTTGCTTTGCACGGAGTGACCCTAGGGTTCCTAGATCAACTAGTCCTTCTCGGCAGCAAACTGGGTTTTCAATTAGAGAAGACATTAGAGTCCCCTAATAGTCTTGTATGTTTCAAGCTCTCTTCTAAAAAGCTCTATTTCAAAGATGTTCTCCTTTGTAACCTTCACGGCCTCACCGTTACTTACATAATAGATGTTCCACCCTCTCTGCAACCCTACCGGGATGAGGATCCCCATGTGGGTCTCCACTATGATGTACTTATTATAATCCTCCAGTACGTCCAGCAAGTCAACAGCTAGGTCGAAGTGAAGACCGCCTTCAAAACCCTCAACCGCAACCATGTCTGAGTAGTACGCTACCAGTAGTAAAAGTATAGCCTTCCTCACACCATAACTTAGTGTAGATGTTGGTACCCACACCTCCTTACCATCCAAAAGTTTTAGTGCGTGACCTCTATGCATATAGCTCACGTCTGTCAACGAAGCTATATCATTTAATAGATCTCTAGGAAGCCTGCCTTCAACGTCCATTAATGGCACTTGTGTTAAGTTAAACCACCCATCCCTATCCCATAAGTTCACGTTCATATTAATAACATCCTCATAGTAGTACTTCAACGGTATTGATGAGAGCGAACCAAACACATCAAACATCCTCATGATATCGCCTGCAATCCACGTTATCCTACTAACCTCAAGACCACTCCAGAACCTCCTATAGCATTGTTCTACGATGCCGAAGATACTCTTGGAGCTTATTGACTTAACGTTACCCTCTTCAACATAGCTACATTTATACTCGCCATCACTATATTCTAGCTCTAGGTTTTCCTGCACGACCTTAATGGTGGTCCGAGAGGGTAGCTTCAACTTACTCTCAAGGTCTAGCTCCTTACCATCCCGGATGCCTGTTTGTGAAAGCAAAGCGTAGATTATACTAGACTTACCGGCGCCATTAGGCCCATATAGTATGTTGATCCCTCTTCTAACCCCAATATTAGCTGATCTTAGCGCTCTAAAGTTGCTAACCTCAAGTCTAAACATGCTATGCACCTCTAGCTATAGGATTTAATCCCTCCGTTGGTGAGATGCTTTCTAACCTTATAAATATTTTAGCGGCTCTCGACCATAACCATAATACAACCTACAAATTCTGTAGACTTCACGATGCGCTGTCCTTCCTCTATCCATAAAACAAAAACATTTATAACCTCTTATTGTCCTCTCAAGCTACGGTGACTTACGGTGGGTTCACTGAGTTCTATGGAGTATAAGATACTGTTCCTTAAGGCTCTTACCCCTTTGCACGTTGGTGCTGGTAGGGGTGCTAGTATTCACGTTGAGCTCCCGGTTCAAAGGGATGAATTCGGCTTCCCAACGATATGGGCTAGTAGTCTTAAGGGTGCTCTTAGGGCTAACTTCGATAAGGGTTCGAAGTGCGATAAGAACACTATATTCGGGCCTGAGCCTGCGAGCCAGGAGGTCTCAGAGTACTCTTCAGCTGCCTCCTTCACGGACGCTAGGCTCATACTGATACCGGGTAGACTGCTTAAGGGTGTCTGGGCTTACATCACGTCACCCCACATGTTAGAACAGTTTAAAACACTTCTAGAGGTTAGGGGTGAAAAAGCTAATGTGCTTAGTGTGCCTAGCGTTAGTGATGACGAGGCTTTAGTTAGCAAGCCTGAGCTCATACTAACAGGTTCAGATGGGAAGAAGTACATTGTTGTTAATGAGGCTAGGTTGGAAAAAGCTAGAGAGGATAAGGATGTTATTGAATCTCTATCCAAGGTTCTTCCGGATAAGATCGCTAACATGGTCAAAGATAAGGGTGTCATAGTTGTATCCGATACAGTTGCAAGGGATATTGTTAATAGGAGTATGGTGATCCAGTACAGGGTCAGACTTAACCCCAACACTAAGACCGTAGACGTAGAACGAGGAGCTCTGTGGAGTGAGGAGTACATGCCATCCAATACTGTGATGGCCTCGCTGGTGGTGTGTAAAGAGCCCAGGCGTAGGAGGTCTGGGGGGGAGGCGTGTGCTAGCGCTACGGACGTGTGTAGTGACTTGATAAACTACTTTGCCAACACAAGGAGCACCATATACATTGGAGGTAAGGAGACTATCGGTAAGGGGCTTGTAGAGCTTTACCTCAGGTGACATGACATGCTTTCGGTTAAACCAGAAGTTATAAGCACCCTTGTGGATTGCTTTGAACACTTTAGCAGGGAGCTTGATGAAGGTCAAGCTAAAGCTCTTAGAGCGAGAGCCAGGGATATGCCGACGGAGCTTGTTTCAAAGGGGTTTAGCTACGTTATGGTACTTACAGCTGCGAGAGGAGACCTTGGGGTTGTAAGACTTGGGTTAACCTCCGCTAGCTGCCAGGATCTCGTTAAACGTGTGAAGGAGGAGGATCTTAAGGGGGATGATGCTGGGTACGCTTTGTATGGTGCTATGCTACTACTCAGCCTAAGGAAGTCCGGTGTTATAAGCGGGGGGGACTTCGCTGACATTGTTAAGAGCTCTCTTAACGATCCAACATTGAATCAGGTAGCCTACGCCATAATGGATTGGGTTAAGAGGTTGGCTGAGGCGTATCTTGAGAGAGAGTGAAACGATATGATAGACTTGGTACTAGAGGTTACCAATAGCACTCCAATGCTCACGGGCTGGTACTCCCCCGAGTTTGTAGATCCACAGGGCTTGAGGGCTACAGAGGTTAAGGGTGTGTGGAGGTGGTGGGCTAGAGCTATTATTGGTGGGGCCCTCTACGAGGAGTGTATGCTTGTTGGTGAGAGTAGAGGTGGGATCCTTAGGAGGCCTACCCGTGATGAGATTAGATTGATCAGCTGTCTCGTCGGGAGGATCCTAGGCTTAGGCTATGCTGCACGTGAGGGTGCTGAGGCTTCAAGGTTCACATTGAAGATTGAAACCTTAACCCAGGGTCTTGAGAGGAGGGCGAGGAGCATATCGGGGGCAGAGGGCTACCAGAGGATGAAGCTACTTAGCCTCGGTGGGCGCACCATCAACTACATACCTGAGGGTGCTACCTTCAGGGTTACAGTTGATAGGGTTAGAACGAGGTATGGTGATGCTGAGGATTTAGCTGTTAAAATACTAGTGCTAGCCTTACAGCTCATGGGTGTTGGGAAGGGCTCCAGGAGGGGTTTAGGCTCCCTAGATCTAACCAACGTACTCATCCCACGTATTAGGTTGCCAGGTAATCTTAGAGATCTCTTAGACGAGGTTCACGGTGAAGCAGTGGATGTTGTGAGGAGGTATGCGAGGGAATGCTCTAAGACTATGGTGAGATCTTGTGATAAGCGCTCCTTACCGCCAATGCCAGTTGTATCAAAGCTAACCAGTAAGGCTGTTGGTGTGGGGGCAAACGTGGACTTCAACATTACAAGTGTATACCTGGTCCAGGGTCCTGGTAGAGGTTTACAGGATATGATCGTCGATGTAAACAAGTTCTTTGTGAGAAGTGAGAGGTGTAGAAGGCTCTACGGTAACCCTAGGTGCAATGACCTGCTAAGAGATAGCCTTGAAGCTTGGATCCTAGGCTTACCTAGATCTCAGAGAGGTACGGGTTATGAGGTTACAGTTAGAGATGTTGATAGGAGGGCTTCACCTATAATCGTTAGCTGTCATAGAGGGAGTAATAGGTTTGGTGGTGGGGTTTTCGTAACATTCATTCTATCAGCTGACTGGCCTAGAGAGATGGAGTGGACTGGTGGTGGGGTTACAGAGTCTATAAGGTTGAATGAGATAGAGGTTGTGAACGCTATGAGTACTGCTTTCAAAGAGTTTAGGGATTACGTTGTTAAAGCTGGTTACAGCCCTGAGAGGGTGTGGCCTTGATGTCCTCTAGGGAGCCTAGGTGTAGAGCTTTAAACGAGTATCTAAGGGATGAGGTTCTAGCCTCTAATGTCATATCAGCTCTATCGATAGCCTTCACAGAGTGTTTTAATGAGGTTGTTGAGAGAGGGAGGCCTGAAGATATTGAGGTCTTCGTATCCCACTTCAATAGGGTGGCCTCTGAGAGGCTTAGATGGGCTTATAAGTGTGATAGAGTTAAAGGTTTACTTGAGGAGTCTAGGAGGCATATGGTTGAGGTCTACGAGAGAGCTAGATCTATCTTCGGCTCATCATATCTCATCATTGGTAGGCTTGAGTCTAGGTTGCTTGTCCACACGAGGTCCCCAACGCTACCCCTCGACATAAGCCTAGCCTGGGATCCAGTACTCAACCTACCCTATATCCCGGCATCCACCGTTAAGGGTGTTGTGAGATCCTACCTCACAATGGGCAGTGTCACCGTTGAAGGTCTAAGTGTGGACGACCTACTGGGGGAGGCTGGGAAGTTAGCACACATAGGCTACACAGTGTTCTTCGACGCGTACCCTGTTGGCTGCGAGAAAACACTAGTAGAGCCTGACGTCATAACACCTCACTATAGCGAGGTCGAGTGGAGGGTCGACGAGACATCCGCTAAACCGAGACCAATAGTATTCCCAACAATAGCACCTGGGACGACAATCTACTTCCCAGTAGCCATAAACGTAAACCTAGCTAAGAGGCTAAAGGGTAAGAGCGAGGCAGCCAAGCTAGCAGAGGGAGACGTAGTGAGCAAGATACTAGAGCACATACAGAAAGCCCTACAAATAGGCATTGGAGCTAAGACAAGCATAGGCTACGGACGTGTAAGGATAACCAGGTAAGTAAGCCCACCAACCACACAAGACTTTCAATTCCATTGAATAGATTCGCACACCCCTCAGTAGCCGTCATGGCCCCACGGCCCCCTGGCTTTCAATTCCATTGTATGGTTCACGCATGAACCCACCGGCCTCAAAATCCCGCTGGCTCGCATAGTTCCATTGTATGGATTCTATTTCAGAGTCGGGTATTTAAGCTTTTAGCTTTCACATCTCATTAGATTTCCCTGTTTTGAATGATGGTTTCCATTGTATACTGCTAGGACACATGTTTATGGATGGAGTGTCCAAGGGTAACGTATATAAGCTTTGGTTCATGTGGGGTTTTTAAGCTTCCTTTGGTGTACTTGTTATCTAACTCTTGTGTTTTCCGCTTCTGTTTGTATTGTTGTTAATGTGATTGGTGCTTCCGGGGGTGTTTTTATTTGTTTTGGTGGTTTAGGGTTTCGCTATTATGGTTTTTCCTTTGCAGCTTGGGTGTGCTATTGTTATGTCTCCTTTCAATATTGCTTCCTTGATGTGTGTTGTTTGTCTTGGTGTTAGTGTTCTAGCTATGTTCTCCGCCTGCTGTGGGTCTGTTAGCTTTGTTACTATGAATGCTGTTGTCTTGGCGGGCCCTCTTGGTGCTAGCATTTCTCCGGCCCATGGGATTTCCGGTAGTGCTATTACTATTCTCGGGTGTTTTCTTGATGTTTCGAATGCTAGTTTTAGTGTTTGCTCTCTGTCTACAGCTATGGTCTCCACTACTAGTGTTTTGGCTGGTTTTAGTGTTTCGGCTATGCTTGGTAGTAGTGCTATTCTAGCCTCGTACGGCTCTATGCCTCCCAGGCCTATCCTCGCTATGCCCCCTAACGCCTGCCCTAGTGCTTCCCTCGCGGCTCTTTCAATCTCTGCTATGCTAGGCCCCTGTTCTTCTAGGCTTAGGATCACCCCTCCCCCCTGGTTTAATGCTATTGCCTCAGCCACTCTTCTAGATTCTACACCGTAAACCCATATTATCCAGGGCTCCTCTAGCTCTAGTATCGCCTTGGACTTCTGGGAGCACACGACTATGCTACCCCTAGGCTCCCCAGCTACGGGGAGTAGGGCTCTTGATCTGGAGGCTGCCTCTGTGAAGCCTATGAGCTCCCCTACCTCCACACCTTTGCAAACCTCTAGCTTCAAGGGTTTGAGGGAGGCGTATCCAGCTGTTAGAACGAGGCCTAGGGGGCCTAGACCTGCTAAACCCCCTAGGATGAGGGATTCTAGGACTGTGTATGATGAGAGGGATGCTATAGTAGCGGCTACTAGAGATGATACTGTGTATATGAAGGCCACAAGCTCGCATGAGCCTTTGAAGCCTAGGATAGACCATGAGGTGTAGAGTGTAACTGCTGTAGCTGCAAGAGCAGTCGGGGAGATCCTAGGTTTGGATGCGAAGTCGAAGACAGGCTCTTCAAGCCTCCCCCTAGCCTGTTGTATGAAGACTAGAGCCCCCACCACTATTATGGTTACTAGTAGGCTTGTTAATAGCACTGCTCTGTAGGGGCTTGAAACCACGATTAAGAGGAGGCTTAGGAGAACCCCAGACATGGCTATAACGCTACCTGTAGCATACAGGATTATCAATGTTGATGCGAGGGAGGAGGCTATGAACATGGAGTTGTAGAAGACTATAGCTGTTAAAGCCTCAACCCCAACCCTCATAGCTAGATCAAGCCTAGCGGCAAACTCGTATAATATGTACGTTGATATGGCGTACGCTAAGGCGGCTAGCGAAAGCCTCAAAAACCACCTAGAGCATGTAATCAAAAACCACACCATGGAATGGCTTAGCAGAGCCCAGCTTTTAACCTTGAAAGCACAGAGAGTGTAACATGGGGTTTAGAGGATAGGATGGGGGGAGCAGTAGAACTACTACACCCAAAGCTCAGAGGCATCCTACCAGAGCTCGGCTACAGCAAACTACTACCAGTACAGGAGAAAGCCATACCAGCCATACTCTCGAAACACCACACACTAATCATAGCCCCCACGGGGAGCGGTAAGACGGAGGCAGCCATACTACCAGTACTATCAATGATGCTATCAGAGGCTGGAGAGGGAGGCCTAGGGGGTGGTGTTAAGGTAGTCTACGTAACACCATTGAGAGCTCTTAACAGGGATGTAGCTGAGAGGATTGAAAAGCTCTCCAGCTCCGTAGGCTTCAAAACCCTCGTTAGACACGGGGATACAGGGCCTGCTGGTAGAAGGAGGTTTCTAGAAGAACCCCCGGATATAGTTGTAACCACACCTGAATCCCTAAGCCTACTCCTAACACTCAAAGACCGCCTAAAGGTCTGGTCTAATGTAGGCTGGGTTATAGTAGATGAGGTTCACGAGATGCTGGAGAGCGAGAGGGGGTCTGAGCTAGCTGTTGTTCTCGAAAGACTCCAACTAGTGTCGAAGAGGAGGATTCAAAGGATTGGCTTATCCGCCACCCTATCGGAGAAGAGCGTTAAGATGGCTCTGGAGCTAATAGCACATGGTAGGTATTCTGTTGTAGTGGAGGATCCAGAGTCTAAGATCTACGATGTCAACGTGGAGGTCGTATACTCTGGTGACGAGAAGTTCTGGGATGAGGCTGTTAGAAGGATAGCTGGGATCCTTGAGTCCACGAGCTCAGCCCTAGTATTCGTTAACACTAGGTACACAGCGGAGCTCCTAGCAAGTAACCTCTCAAGAGTGCTAGGTGAGGGTAACGTGGTAGCACACCATGGGAGCCTATCCAGGCATGTTAGGGAAAGGGCTGAGAGGGATTTCAAGGAGGGTAGGGTTAAAGCTCTTGTAGCAACATCGAGCATGGAGCTGGGCGTTGACATAGGTAGGGTTGGGCTCGTAGTACAATTCCTATCACCTAGACAAGCTATAGTTATGACCCAGAGGGCTGGGAGGGCTGGGCATAGGCTTTGGGAGGTTAGTAGAGGTGTTATAGTGACTGTTGGAAACCTATATGAGATGATGGAATCAGGTGTTATAGCTTTTAGAGCGGAGAAGGGCTTCATAGAGGATGTGGAACCCCATATTAAACCCTATGACGCCCTAGCACACCAACTAGTAGCAATGGTGGTCGAAGGCTCTGTTAAAAGCGTTGAGGAGGCCTACGGCATCTTAACATCCACACTCCCCTACTCAAACCTATCCATGGAGGAGCTCTCCAGAGTGGTTAAACACCTAGCCAATGTAGGTGTTCTAAGAGAGTCTAACGGGAAGCTCTCCAAGTCTAGGAGGACTCTGGAGTACCTCTACACAGTAACAATGATACCAGATGAGAGGGAGTACGATGTGATCAACATAGTGGATGGGAGGAAGATTGGCAAGGTTAGCGAGAGGTTCGTAGAGTGGAACATAGCCAGGAGGAGCGAGGGGGGAGCTCAGGATAGGTTTAGGATAGTGTTAGCCGGTAGAGTCTGGGAGGTCTTAGAGGTTGACTTGGAGGCTGAGAGGATAACTGTTAAGCCCATAGCGTTAGTCGAAGGCCACATACCCGTATGGGAGGGGGAGCTTATACCTGTAAGCTATAGGGTTGCACGTGAGGTCTGCTCCATACTAGGACTGCTAATGGAGGATCCTGTGAGGGGGTCTATGTTACTGGAGGCTAGGAAGCTTGGGGCCCATGCAGACTACATATCCCGTATAGCGCTGGAGACGAGGAGCCTCTGGGGTGCAGCTATATCCCATGTCAACCCAGTCATAGAGGATTATGGTAGGCTCTCCATACTACATGTATGCCTCGGGACTAAGGGTAACTTCGCCTTATCAATGCTCCTATCTAAGCTAATAGAGAAGTATAAGGCTGTAGAGTTTAAGTTCATACCATATGCTGTGATATTCACAAGCCCAACAGGAGTCCCCGGGGAGCTTGTAGCGAGAGCCCTAGAGGAGGCTAAGAGCTTAGACCCTGTTGAGAGGGCCTCTCTGGTGTACGATGCGCTTAGAAGGTCTAAGGCTTACCTGATAAGGTTCTATCATGTGGCTAAGAGGATGGGCGTCCTAGGCTCGGAGGCTAAGGTTAGCTACTCTCTCGTAGAGAAGCTTGCCGAGGTATACTCTGGGAGCGTGGTGGAGCTTGAGGCTTTAAGGGAGACTTTGCATGAGAAGGTTGACTTGAAGGCTGTTGACGAGCTCCTAGAGGATGTGGAGAGGCCGGTTGTAGTTAAACCACCTAAGCTTACACCGCTAGCAGAACAGGTTCTAGGCAACCCCTACGTTAGAGGCGATGTAGCGGTTAACATAAAGGCCATAGCCTTAGATCAGATCATAGAGGTTAAGAGGAGGTATCTTGAGGGTAGAGAGGCTCTAATGCTCTGCACCATGTGCGGTTACGACTACACAGTCAAGGTTAGAGATGCTAGGGATAAACAGGTTTGTAGAAGGTGTGGTAGTTCAACAATAGCACCCCTACCAAACAGTGAATTCGGTAAGAGCCTGGTGGACGCCTATAGGAGGTATCTTAGGGGGGAGAAGATCTCAAAGGAGGAGGCTAAGCTAGCAGAGGAGGTGAAGGATAGAGCTGGGCTCTACCTGAACTATGCATCGCTCAACCTAGGAGCCTATGTCATAAAAGCCCTCATGACCCACGGTGTTGGGCCTAGGAGGGCTAAGAAAGTTCTAGAAGCTCGTGTAACGAGAGGTGAGAGAGCCTTCTACGAGGAGCTTCTGAGAGCAGAGGAGGAGTATGTGGCAACTAGGAGGTACTGGAGCTCTCGGAAGGCTGAGAGCTAGCCTCTCCAGGCTTAGCCTCAACCCTCTCAGGATACTCTACCTCGATAACATAGCTGAGCTTCCTAGGCCCTACAGCCTCGTATACATCAGATGCAATCCTCTGAAGCCTCGCCTCCAGATCGGATAAGCCTAGAATGCTCGCGGGAAGCCTAATCGTGACAACACCGTTAGCCTCATCATACCCAGCCTCTATACCCGAAGGATCGAGACCTAGGAGCCTTGATGCAAGAAACCTAGCCTTATCAGATGGCGTCTCAGCTCTAGCAACAAGCTCCAACTCTATCTTCAAAGTCTTACCGGCGAGAGGGTGGTTGAGATCTATGTAGGCAAACCTCTCGGTAACCCTACTAATAACACCCCTCCGACCTCCAACATCAACCTCCTCGCCAACCCTAACCCTAATACCAAGCCTCTGAAGCTGCTTAACAGGAACCCTAACAACAAGATCCTCACGCCTCAAACCATAAGCCTTCTCAGGGGGGGCGATAACCTCCCTTTTAACACCAACATCCATCTCTGCTAAAGCCTCCTCAACTGCCTTCAAGAGAGAGCCTTTGCCGAAGACGATAACGCTACCCCTACCACTATCAACAACCCTCTCACCCTCATCAACAACCTTAACTGTATAGTTGATCAGAACAACATCCCCAACCCTCAAACCCAAGCCAAACACCGCACTAATGCTAACACCAAACAAACCTTTAAAACCAGCACTTTCAATTCCATTGAATGGATTCTTGACATATTAGAATCCAACGTTGTAGACGACGATGTGAAAAAGAAAGTCCTTTCAATTCCATTGAATGGATTCCTTTGAGGAGTTGAAAGATAAGCCTTTAAGCCTCCTACTTTCAATTCCATTGAATGGATTCACTTTCAATTCCATCGAGCGAGTTCTAGACTCTAGGTTATAACTTTCAATTCCATTGAATGGATTCACGATGGGATTTAATCATCGGGGTGGCCCCTCATCGAGGTCTTTCAATTCCATTGAATGGATTCTCAGCAGAGGTTGAGCTTCAAGACCACCCCCCAAAATTGTGCTTTCAATTCCATTGAATGGATTCCAAATCAATAGTTACAACAGCCTCAGGGTCGTCCCAGGGTGGCTTTCAATTCCATTGAATGGATTCGGATTCTGTTATCAAATGTGCTAGGCTATGGGATAGGGAAATTCATCTTTCAATTTCATTGAATGGATTCGCGGAGAGCAGGGATTTATTCAGAATGAAGTTCTTAGCTACTTTCAATTCCATTGAATGGATTCCTGGACTGAGTGTGGGCTGAAGACCGCCCCCCGCAATTTTGCCTTTCAATTCCATTGAATGGATTCTCTATGAATTTATTCCTAAAAGCAGTAAAGAGGATATGGTGCTCTCTTTCAATTCCATTGAATGGATTCGAGCATAATCGTAGCAATCGTGGGCGTCGTAGCCGGGATAGCCTTTCAATTCCATTGAATGGATTCTATCAAAAGAGGGAGCCTAGGAAAATGAGGGTGTTAGAGTAATGCTTTCAATTCCATTGAATGGATTCAGCGTTCTCGCTGTGGTCGCTGAGCCTAGGGAACAATTCACTTTCAATTCCATTGAATGGATTCTCTACTTTAACGTTATGTGTTTTCTCTATCCATTCAATCAACTTTCAATTCCATTGAATGGATTCTGGGGTTGGAGGTTTAATCTTAGGCCCTATGATCGTTAGAGCTATTCTTTCAATTCCATTGAATGGATTCGGTAAAGGTGGTTTGAATGGTGAATGGAGAGGGGTTTGTTTCTTTCAATTCCATTGAATGGATTCAGGAAGCTTGAGGTTGCACAGGCCCTGCTCTCACGTTACTTTCAATTCCATTGAATGGATTCGAAAGTTTAAACTCTCCCGTATCATGTCGTATTCAATCAATATCTTTCAATTCCATTGAATGGATTCGCTTGTGGGGTTGGCAGGTGGGGTAGCATCAGCGATACTATCTTTCAATTCCATTGAATGGATTCGAGCTTGCTAGGGAGATAGCTGAGGGCGTATCCGAGAGGCTTACTTTCAATTCCATTGAATGGATTCAGAACGATGCAACCATTATCGCTAGCAACACCAACCTAGCCGTCTTTCAATTCCATTGAATGGATTCGGATAACAGCCGTTGTCTCACCCTTCGTGCAAGGCGCCATCTTTCAATTCCATTGAATGGATTCTGGGTTTGGTTAGCAAGCTTGCCTTAGCCATCGCAACTCTAGCCTTTCAATTCCATTGAATGGATTCCGAGCTCCGTTAAAACCTGTAATGCGAGCTGGTAGTCGAGCTTTCAATTCCATTGAATGGATTCTTGTCGATCTTGTCGATTTTCTGTAACATTTTCTGCAACTCGTGCTTTCAATTCCATTGAATGGATTCTTGGAGGAGTTGAAGGCCAAGGTGGAGGAGTTCGGTAGGAGGGCTGCTTTCAATTCCATTGAATGGATTCCAGTTGGAAGAGGGGAAGGCTAGGGAGGCTCAGCTCCAGCAACAGCTCTTTCAATTCCATTGAATGGATTCCGCTCCCCCAAGATTCCAGACCAGGAGGCCTTCGGGACTTTCAATTCCATTGAATGGATTCGGTTCATCAGCCTTGCTTGAACTTGCACCTCTCATCTTCTTCTTTCAATTCCATTGAATGGATTCATGTAATGTGTGTTGTTTCCGGGGGCCTACAGCTGTAGGCTCTCCTTTCAATTCCATTGAATGGATTCATGTTGTGGTCAAGATCTCAGGTAGGGTCGTGGAGTTCTTTCAATTCCATTGAATGGATTCTCGTCCGCTAGTGGTTTGACCCTAGCGTACCTCTCAACAACCTTTCAATTCCATTGAATGGATTCCAGTTGAGCTCGATGATTTCATTAAGATGAAGCAGATGCCTGAGACTTTCAATTCCATTGAATGGATTCGTGCGAGAGATTGGAGGAGCTCCTTAGGGGTAAGATGTCTTTCAATTCCATTGAATGGATTCCTGGTAACAGGGCAACGGGAGGGGCCACCGGGCTATGAGCTCTTTCAATTCCATTGAATGGATTCATGTTATCGTGAAGACCTGGGATGTCACGTCGCCACATCTGACCCTTTCAATTCCATTGAATGGATTCGGAGGGTTTAAAAATAAATGTATATACTGGATCCCCGGTGCTCTTTCAATTCCATTGAATGGATTCTATATAGTGTCCGAGGCTTAAATGTGTAACGCTTATATATTTTACTTTCAATTCCATTGAATGGATTCTGGACGTCCAAGTCCAGCTGGCCGGCGTGGAGTGCTAGTACTTTCAATTCCATTGAATGGATTCTCCTCCTTGGCCACGAGGTACGCCCTTCTAAACTGGCCTTTCAATTCCATTGAATGGATTCCTCGTGGTGGAGGTGGGGGCCGGGTGAGGGCCGGGGCGGCTCTTTCAATTCCATTGAATGGATTCGTGAACTGATCATAGACAGCAGCGCTTACAGTAGATTTTTGTGTCTTTCAATTCCATTGAATGGATTCACAACACAATATGAGATTGAAGTTACGCTCGACATAACTACCTTTCAATTCCATTGAATGGATTCCTGACCACGACGTGGAGAGCCTCCAGTTCACATTTTGGACTGACCTTTCAATTCCATTGAATGGATTCTGCACCATCGCGTTTCATGTTCACTGTGGAAATTTCTCTCATCTCCATTGTATGGATTCTATTCCATTGAGCCCCCAGTTGGGGGCTCCATGTATATGGTGTAGGATCCGGTATTTAAGCTTTTCGCTTTCATCCCTCATTAGATTTCCCTTGTCGGAAATAGGAGTTTCCATTGTATACTGTTAGGACACAAGTTAATGGATACGGTGTCCAAGGGTAACGTATATAAGCTTCGGTTCATGTGGGGTTTTTAAGCTTCCTTTGGTATACTTGTTATCTAGGTGTCTTCTCTATGGGTAGGTTGTTTGTTTTCACTCTCGGCTTTACATAGTCTTCTGCTATTAGGAGGTTTACTTTTCTCTACTGGTCATGGTGATGGCTTTAACTGTTTCCACTGTTAGGTGTTCTAGCTATGTTCTCTGCTTGCTGTGGGTCTGTTAGCCTTGTTACTATCAATGCTGTTGCCAGGCTAGCGGGGCGAGCGTTGCTTTAGAAAGCTTACACATCTACAGCTCCTCCTAGGAGGTGGTGGGCTGTGTTGAGCCGCGCGTCGGCCGTGCCATTTGGAGGAGTAGTTCTGCTATTGTTGCTGCTGCTAGTGGTGTTAGTTGTATTGCGTAGAAGCTGTATAGTGTTCTATTCCCAGCTATGTATACAGCCCAGTATGCTAGTGTAACTCCTGCATAGTATAGTGGTGCTGTAACCCTGTAGCCTTTCAACCCCCATATTAGTCCTAGTACTAGTATGTACGTGCTATAAGCTAATGCCACTAAGTGTAATATCGTGTTCAACTCTGCTTTCACAGGTGTTGGGTTGAACGTTAGTGGGAATGGTGCCACGTTTAGTATCCACCCTGAGGGGCTACTATACGGTGGGCCGTCTGGGGGCCTGCTTGTTGTATGCCATTTAATAGCGTTTACAGTCTCCTCTACCATCCTCCAGGGGCCGAAGTGTAGTGCTAGTGGTGCGTGGATAGCTAGTTGTACGATTGCTGTTAACGCTATCGCCAATAGCACCATGGCGAGCCTCCTCTTGATACCATTAACCTTGTAGAGGCTTAGCATGTAGCCTAGCATTGTGCCTAAACCACTTATCTTAACAGATACAGATATACCTGCGAAGAGGGCTGAAGCCACATACCTACCGTGGACGGCCAGGGCTAGGGAGAGGGTTGTGAAGAAAGCTAGGTGAGGATCTAGCAGGGCAACACTACCAACCCTATGTAAAACAGGGTCTGTGGAGGCAGCGAGAGCTGCTACAGAACCTGCTAGAGGGCCTAGTGGGTGTCTCGTAGCAGCATAGGTGATGTAGAGTATGAGTGGTATGAGTGAAACCTCTATAACCCCGGGGAGCCTCCAGCATAGAGGTTTATCACCGCAGGTGGCCATGGATAAAGCTATGATATACTTGCCAAGAGGGGGGTGCTCTAGGTTAAAATAATCCCCAGCAGTCCTCCCACTATAGCTATGGTAGCTAAGGCTCACATTGAAAACCCTCTCAAGAATCCTCCTAGAACTATCAACATAGTATATCTCATCGCTAACATAGCTATCACCATAGCTTGAAGCAAGACCGTAAGCCTTAGAGAAAACAAGATAGGAGGCGGTAACAGCGAGAAGGAAGGTTACTACATAGTAGAAAACCCTAAAAACCAAAACCCACTTCAACAAGCCCACCAACCGAGGAGGGTGCACGTTAAGGCTTTAAAAACAAGAATATAGCTCAAACCACTATGCGATCACAGCGATTAACTGGAGAGGGGCGGGTCGTCAGGGGTGGACGCTCACTTCCAACCCCGTATAGTATTCGCCAGTCAACGCCACACTCATCCCCGCCCACCATATGGATGTGTAACGGGGGTTTAATAACCTTAACACCCTAGCGTTTAAAGCCTCAGAGGCCCATCTATATTGATGGAGCGGGGGTGCCCGAGCCAGGTCGAAGGGGGCGGGCTCAAGACCCGTTGGCGTAGGCCGTCGTGGGTTCAAATCCCACCCCCCGCACCATAACGCTCTTAAGCGCTCAGAACCCCCTCAGTCTCGGTGTTGGCTTTGAGAGCTTTCCTATTCAGGGTCCCGGAGGGCTTGGAGCTCCTAGAGTATCTTGCTGATTTCGCTGAGAGACATGGTATTGGTAAGGCCTACATATCGGCTATTGGGTCCTTTAGTGAGGCTACTGTAGCCTACTATAGTTTTGAGGAGCAGAGGTACGTGCCTATTGAGGTTAGGGAGAGAGTCGAACTCCTATCAGCCACCGGTAATATAAGCTTGCTTAACAACAAGCCCTTCCCCCACGTCCACGTGGTCTTAGGTAGAAAGGATGGTTCTACTGTGGGAGGCCACCTGCTCAGGGGGGTTGTGGTGTTAGCAGAGGTCTACGTTCAGGAGGTGGCTGGAGGCGTTCTTGAGAGGAGGCCTTGGAAGCACGGTTTAACCGCCTGGGATATAGAAGGTTGAGCTGAGTGTTATCCAATACACACCCCCCCTAAGCTATCTTCAAACCTCCACAGCCTAGTTCTCTTGGAGCTGGTGGAGTTTGGATCTAGTCAGGGATGTCTTCGCCTCAGCCCTTAAACCTAGGATTTTCAGGGATAGGGAGAAGCTTCTCCCAGACTACGTACCCGGATTTCTACCTCATAGGGAGTCTGAGATTAGGAGGGTGGCCTCCATACTAGCACCGGCTCTTAGAGGTGAGAAGCCTAGTAATATATTCATATACGGTTTAACCGGTACTGGGAAGACCGCTGTTGTAAGATATGTTCTCTCAAAGCTAGAGGTTACAGCTAGAGAGGCTGGGGCTAGGGTTAAAGGTGTCTATGTTAACGCTAGGTATAGGGATACACCTTATAGGATAATAGCTGATATCGGTGAAGCTGTGGGGGCTAGGATACCGTTCACAGGGCTCTCCGTAGGGGAGGTTTTCGGTAGGATTCTCAAGGTTATATCAGATACTAAAACCATATACGTCGTAGTGCTGGATGAGATAGACTTCCTAGCTAGGAAGAGGGGTGGTGATGATGTGTTATACAAGCTTACAAGGATTAATAGCGAGCTGAGGACATCTAGGATATCGCTTATAGGTGTTACTAATAGTGCTGACTTAGTGGAATCACTAGACCCGAGGGTTAAGAGTAGCCTTGGTGAGGTTGAGCTGGTGTTCCCCCCTTATAATGCGGAGCAGCTTAAGGATATACTTGAGGCTAGAGCTCGTGAAGCCTTCCAACCTGGGGTTTTAGAGGAGGACATCATACCCCTCTGCGCTGCCCTAGCTGCTAGAGAGCATGGTGATGCCCGTAGAGCCTTAGATCTGCTAAGGGTTGCAGGTGAGATTGCTGAGAGGTCTGGGAGCTCTAAGGTTACAAGGGATCACGTCTACATGGCTCGTGAGGAGATTGAGAGGGATAGGGTTGTGGATGTTGTCCGAACGCTACCCCTACATAGTAAGCTTGTCCTAGCATCAATTCTAATGGTTACAGGTGGGGGTTCAGGCTATGCTACCACAGGCGAGGTTTACGAGAGGTATAGATATCTAACCCTTAAGCTAGGCATAGAAACCGTGACGCTCAGGAGGGTTAGTGGTATACTGGCGGAGCTCGACATGCTAGGTGTTATAACAGGGAGGGTTGTAAGCCGGGGGCGTTATGGTAAAACAAGGGTTTTAGAGCTTGCCCTAGACCCGCAAGTGCTCTACAAGACCTTATCCGAGGATATAGCTCTCGGAGATATCATAGATGAGGTTGGGAGAGAGTTTGGAAAGCGTAGTAGCATGCGATGATGGGGTTGTGGAAAAGCTGGGAGAAGGGTGTACGGTTGTAGCATGCATACTATGGGGTGGGAGGCCTCTCGACGTAGAGCTAAACCTAGTCAAGGTAGACGGGCTGGAAGCGTCAGCTGTCATAGCGTATGCAATAACAAAGCTAAAGCTAAGGAACAAGGTGGAGCCCAGAGCATTACTACTAGACTCTATAACAATAGCGGGCTTCAACATAGCATCACCACCAACAATAACAAGGCTAACAGAGGTACCAGTAATAGTAACCTACAAGTACAAACCCTCAAGCATAAGGCTAGAGGAGGCTCTAAGAAAACACTTTAAAGACTGGCAGCTGAGGATGAAAACACTAAAACTAGTGGATGAGGCAGTAGAGGTTACCACGAGAAAAGGCACACTCTTCATACTAACATGGGGGGTGAGCTTGGAGGAGGCAGTAGGCATAGTAGAGCAAACGCAAATCCACGCAAGAACACCGGAACCACTAAGAGTAGCCGACATAATAGCTTATGAGGTGTCAAAGTACATAGAGAAAAACAGTGGACAGGGAACGGGATAAAGGGTCTAGGACAACATGTGTTTAAAACACGCTTATACGCAAAAATAGGCAGAGAGGGATACAGCTGTTATGGATGGATTTATGTGGTTTTCCTCATAGCATTCGGTGTTAGCGTTGGCATGTAGAGTTTACCTTATCATCTCATTATATGTTAGGCTGGATAAGGTTCTATTAAAGGTTGTTAGGAACTTTGAATCTCTTGGTGGTAGGGTTGTTTTCGTTGATGAGGAGTTGAGGAGGCTTATTGTTAATGTTAAGGCTAGCCTTATAGATGCTGTTGAGCATATTATCCTAGAGTCTGCCTCAGGCTATAGTGCTAATGTTAAGGTTGCCTGCCTTGTTAACTCCCTTAGCGTTATCGAAGATAGGGTTAGGGGTTTGAGAGGTGTTAGAGCTGGGGCTAACACTTACTATGTTAGTGTTAATGGTAGAGTTGTTGAGGTTAGCTTCAGAGGTGGCGGTAGGGTTGATGTTAAGGTTGGTGTTAGGAGCTCCCTGGTAACCCCGGTGCCTCCAGCGGTTTTCAACATAGATTTAAGGGGTGTTAGAGAGGTTTTAGCGGAGCTCCCAGGGATATTGGGGGCGCTCGGCTTGGAGGGTGGTGGTCTTGGTTGAGAGTAGCTTGGAGTACGCTGAGTTTGCCTTGAGGTTGTTAACTGCTACTCTTGGAGGGGCTTTGATAGGTATTGAGAGGGAGAGGATGCAGCTTGGCAGGGCTAGAGCTAGGGCTGGGAGCATGCCGGGGGTTAGGAGTTTGGGTTTGATTAGCATGTATGGTTGCCTAGCTTCAATAGCAGCTATCCTAGTCTCAGGTGGTAGTGGTTTAGAGTTTAGCTTGGCTTTCTCCTCTCTAACTCTGAGTTTAGCTTTGTTCCTAGCGATATACATGTATACTGTTGTGTCAGGTGGAAGGGCCCCGGGTGTTACGACATTCATGGTAGTGTTGGTAGCATACATGGTCGGGGTTCTAGCCGGGTTTGGGAGGTTGATTGAGGCCGCGTCTATAAGTGTTCTAGCAACACTCCTCCTAGCTCTTAAAAACACTGCTGTTAGCCTAGCTAAGGCTATTAGCTATGAGGAGTTAATAGCCCTAATGGAGGTTGCAGCCTTAGCAATAATAGTGGGGCCTATAGTTGCCGTGTACTCACCCCTCATACCGTGGGTTGACATCTACAGGGTATACCTATTCTTCCTCCTAGTGCTAACAGTGAGCCTTCTAAGCTATGGTGCTGCAAGGATATGGGGGCCTCGGGGGCTAGTTTACGGTGCAACTCTAGGTAGTATAGCTAATAGTGAGGCTACAATAGCTAGTGTTACGAGACTCATAGGAAGCCTCCCCTTAAACGCCACGGAGAAGGTTGGAGTAGTGAGGCTATTCACAGTACTGGTAACCAGTGTTATGCAAGCTAGATCAGCTACACTAGCCCTAGCCTCAATAGCTATCTTCGCTGGACCCCACGAAATCCGGGAGGCTCCAACCCTGATGGTCCTAGCTTTAACCTCAACGTCTATAGCTATGATATCGTTCAATAGAGGAGCCAACCTCAACATGCCCCCAGTAGCTATCGTGAGCCCTCTAAGCTGGTACTCAGCTGTTAAAGCAGCTCTCACATACACATTGCTAGTAACCTTAGCTAAACTCCTAGAAATCCTAGAAGCCCCAGGTATAGCCTACATACCTCTAGTCATCCTAGGCGGGTTCGCTAACGCCACAGCAACAATACTAGGTGTCGTATCCACCGTATCCTTCATAGGAGTAGGCTACGCCTCAACCCTAACCCTGCTAGCCATAGCATCCGCGACATTAAATAAGATAGTGTACTCTGATAGGAGCACCCTAGGACACCAACCCTACAATGTTATAGTTAAAACCAGTATAGCTACATCACTAATACCCGGCACCCTAGCCTTGATACAATGGATTCTCCTAACATTTAACATCATCGTCTAAACAGATTCTCGACGACCTCCTCCCCGCCCTTTAAAGTTTCCCGCATCCCTGAGAGACTTAACGCCTCCCCCGAGCGGTTTATCGGATCTCCGCTCGGAAGCGCACTCCTCATCCCTTCAATCGGATCCCCGTGCTTGGGGCATCACCTCTCAGGACCGGGAGGCCGCAGCCCCGGTGGGACCCTCGGAACCTCCTCCCCACACCGGCTCCTCTCCACCCTCCAATGATGCCAACCTAGGCTTAAGTCACCCACTACTGCCTTGAAAGGCGAGGCTTTCAGTTGTAACCGTGAAAACCGGGGTAACCTCGGATTCTTTTATAAAAGGGTGGGATCCCTAAACCTTAGGATTTGGTGTTTTGGGTTGAAGTGGTTGAAGGTCGTAGCTGTGATTGCTTGTCTCATGCTACTAGGACTGCCTCTGGCTGCATCAGCTGAGAGGAATCCGCCTTTCGTGATATCTAGTGTTAGTAGGGGTGTTGTAACTGTTTCAAACTACTATTATACTGTTAAGCTTGACTTCAACAAGGGAGTCTCTGTTAGTAGCTGGGTTGTAGTCTTACCTAATGGTAGTAAGGTTGAGCTCCTAAGACTAGGCTCTATTATACCATCAATACTCCTAAACGCTTTCGTTAACAGGAGCTCTGGCTACTACGAGTTCACCTATAATGGTTCTACTGCTAGGATACCACTCTCAACCCTAGCTTTCAAGCCTTGGAGCTTCGAGGTTGTAAGTAACACTACAGATCTGCTATCAATTCGAGCTAAACCAGGTGATGAGGCTCTGGTTGATGTTAAACCTCTAGTTGTGACGGCTGTGATAAAAGCTAGGATTTGGAGTCCCTCGCTAGAGTATACTATAACTTTCATCAACCCCTCTAATGAGACTATAACGCTTAGAGGGCCGGATGGGGGGCCTGAGATAGTCGTTGTGGTGGACGACGGCGTCCCAGGTAACTGGATTCTATCTTTAGCAGACACAGGGCTAGGGTATCTAGGCGGGACCGCTGAGGTTAAACCTGGAGAGCCTGTGAAATCCTTCAACCTTGAGGCTGTAACACTTGTTAGGCTGGCGAACGCCACGGATAAAGCTAGTGCCGTTTACTTCGCTGGGCTTAAACCCATCCAACCTCTATCCTACACCATCTTATACCAGGTTGGTGTTAAAGCTGGAGATTTAAGCTTAGATACACCAGTCATCCTAAGACTTATAGCAGACCCCATAACACTAAAGCCTAACGATGTATTCGAGCTTAAATTCAATATAGCCTATGTTTACAGAGAGCCTATGGTGTTAGCTCAAAGCGGCCTAGAACCTGCTGCTATAGTCGTTGACAGTAATGTTCTAAGCAGGATCATAGGATTGTATAACTTCGAAGATTACATTAGGAACGCAACTAAGCCATTACAGGATAGGATAAGAGAGCTAGAAGGTAATATCTCCAAGTTGGAGAGTAGGGTTAGAGAGCTAGAAGGTCTAAAGTCCTTCTGGGAGAACGAGATATCAATTAAAGAGAGCCAGGTGAAGAGCTTGAGGAGCCAGATTTCAAGGCAAAATCTCGTAAGCCTAGGCCTACTAGCTCTAGGCCTAGTGCTAGGCTTCAGCGGAGGCTTCCTAGCAACTAGGTTTAGAAGAGAAGAGTTACCTGTTAGGAGGAAGGAGAGGAGACGTTAGCTTTTAACAGTAAGTAATCTCATAAGCCTACCTAGATCCCCTACATCTTCAAGCCTCCAAGCCTCCCTTAGAAACTTTGATGCTCTAGACTCGTCTACAAGCCCTTTAGCCAGCCTCCAGAACTTCTCCTCAACCTGTTCCACAGTTAACATGTTCTTATAATGTCCTGGAGGGTATACGGACTCCTCCTCGTAAACCCTTCCATCCCTGGTTCTAACCCTAACCTTATTGGGTATCCCGAGTGGGTATATCTTGTCATATTCTGGGTCAACCTCGACCTTCATCCTCCTCATAACCCTCCTAGTGTCCTCAGCTAATACCCTTTCAGGTTTAAAGGAGTCGATCCAGACTCTACCGTCTAGAAGTGCTACTGATACTATGTATGGGAGGCTGTGATCAGCCGTCTCCCTAGTCTTCGGATCCCACTTCTCGGGATCCTCAACTATTATCTTATAGCTTACAGTGAACGTCTTAACAGTAACCTCCTCCACATCCTCAGGTTTTAAGGCCCCAGCCTTCTCCCTGATCTTTAACGCTGCCTCAACAGCGCTCATAGAGTGGTATTCTACAGGCCAGTATTTAATGCTAGTCTCCATCACCTTAGGAGCCCCCCGGAAGTCTAGGTCGAACGTGTCACCTCCAATAGCCACTTTGAAGAAGCCAAACTTACCCTCAAATACAGGGGAGGGCCCTGTCATGCCTTTTGATGCTAGGACACCTGCTAGGAGCCCGTCTCTAGCAGCGTTTGAAGCAGCACACGCCTTCCACATGCTTATCTCCCCAGCTCTCGTCTGCCTAAGGGCTGGCGCTATTGTAGTAGCTATGTTTATAGCGTGCTCTGTCTTCGAAACATCGAGGTCGAGGATCTTGGATACGCCTGCAGCAGTAGCTATGGCTATGTAGGTTACATGATCCCAACCTCTACCTCTAACACTATATGCGTCAGCGAGCCTAGCGGCTACATCGTATGCAACTATAATACCCTCAACCAGCTTCCTACCATCAGCGTCTGACACCTCCGAGGCTGCTACAAGGGCTGGGATCATATCACTTGGATGTAGAGCCTCCTTTGAGAGGTAGGTATCGTTGAAATCAAGGTATCTAACTGCACATCCGTTGGCGAAGGCAGCGTGATCGAAGGCGGCTCTCACACCCGTACCCCATACTGTTGCTGGGAGCCTAGAACCTGTTGTAGACTCGGCAACCCACCTAGCTATAACAACTGGGTCTTCCCAGAAAGCACCTAGAGCTACTGAGGCTGTGTCGATAAACCTCTTCTTAACCTCTAATATCACATCGCTCCCTACATCTTTAAGCGAAAACCCTGTAACCCACTCAGCGATCTTCCTCGCAAGAACCCTCTGCATACACCCCACCTTTACCTTTAAACGATGTTAGTGTAGGAGTATAAATATGTTATAGATACATATGTATGAATAAAACAGTTCATGCAAACACCAGGCCTGGTTGAGGGTTTAAAGTAGCTAGGTAGTTCTAAAGAGAGGAGGGGTTAGAGGGTTTGAACTTGAAGAAATACCCTTACCTCGTAGATCCATGGAGTTACGCTAGCTCAAAGCTTGGATTTGAACGTGCTTTCGAGATTATAGCTGGCGACGAGCATGTAGTAAAGCTTGCCCTTAAAAGGATTAACCTAGCCTTGGAAGGAGGATTACCGGATGAGATCTCAGCTTCCACGGAGGAGGAAGTCTTCTCCTTCTGGCTTTCACTGTTATCCCTGAAGGTTGCTAGTAGCGTTTACCTCTTGAATAGGATTGTAGACGCTGAGGTTGAGAGGGCTGCGAGATTCCTTGAAGGCGAAGACGACCTTATTAGTGTTGCTAGAGCTCTAGGCATTAGGGTTGAGGGTAAGAGCATCTCATTCCCATGGGTTGTTGTGAAGGGAAAGGTTACTTATAGGGTTTTGGATATCGCTGTCCCCGTAGGGGATTTCCTTAGATACGCTTCAAGCTCTAGGTTGGAGGAGTTAAGGCTTGTTAATAACTTCGTTAAAGGGGGTTATGTGTTCTTAGAGCGTAGGAGGCTCGTTAAACTACTTGTAGAGGCTTCAAGGAGGTTTATATTGGAGAGTCTTAGGGTTGTAGAGGCTCCTGAAACCCCTGTCTTCGAGAGGCTGGTGGAGGAGGTTAGAGAACTTGAGGTTAGAGAGGCTTCGGGTTTAAGGGAGGAGCTCCTACCAGAGTGTATTAAACAAATCATATCCAGGTCTCTGGCGAGGAAGCTCTCTGACGAGGAGGTATACGTGCTCCTATCATTCCTCTCTAGTGTGGGAGCTCCTAGAGAGTATGTATCAAGCCTCATAGCCAGGATGGGGTTGGTGGATGAGGGTAAAGCTGTGGTGATAGCTGAGAGCCTGGCTAAGATCAAGGGGTATACTCCCTTTAAATGCGAGGAGCTTAAGGCTAAGGGTATCTGTGATTGCGAGGAGGATCTCGTTAAAGAGTATATATCTAGGGTTCGCAGGCATCAAGGCCGGAGGAGAGCTTAGATCTAAACATCTCAAGCCTCCTCCTACCCTCCATTAAAGCCTCGCTAGCCGTGCTTGCAATGTTCTTCAGATAACTTCTATCAACCAGGGAAACCCCCTCCCTTCTAAGTGGTATCATTAACTGTACACCGCTCATAACCTCCACCGTGTGGCCCTCGACGGGGTTGAGGGAGAGGAGACCGCTATGCTTGAACCCGGATGCCCTAGCGTATTGTAGGAGTTTCGATGCACACCTTAAGCTTGGTGTTCTAAAATGGAGTATGGGGCCTGTAACCTTAAGCCATATATTTTCGGAAAACGCTCTCGTAGAGTGCTTGGTTATAGCATCTACATCCAGGGGGTCGTGGGTCTTATAGAGTATCCTAGACTCCCCCCTCTCCCAATGCCATAAACCCTCCACTACCGTTATCCTACCTGTACAACTACTAGTTGTAACCAGTAGCGTTGGTTTATTGAAGACCTCCAAGTACCTCTCAGCACCTGGATCTAGGTAGCCTATAACCCTATCCTCGTAGATCCTCTTTAATAGTAGACTTTTATACTCAAGCCACGCCCTTAAATCTCTCAACCTCCGCATCTACAACCACCTGAACCATACCAGGCCCTACCTTCCTAACAACCCTAGTCCTCGCATTAGCGAGAATCCAGCCCTCAGCCTCAACCTTACCCCTAACCATCTCGACAGCCTTACTATAGAACATCCTCTCCTTATCAGCTTTGAGATGTAGGTAGAAGTGTATGAAGCCTCTAGGACCTCTAAGAGCTAAGAGCGCTTGTGGTGAATACTCTAGAGCTAGATCTGGTAGCGGCATTAAAACCCTATCAGCCACTCCAGCCAACCTCTCCTCCACAACCCTAGCAGCATCCCCTAGGTAGGGTACAACAATCCCCTCAACCTTATTCAACCTAATATTCTCAACCATCATGTTGTAGGCTTCCGGGTTAATGTCTATACTGTGAACCCTACCCGGCTTCGACAACCTAGCTATTACTATCGAGAATATACCAACACCGGCAAACATGTTAACCACAACCTCGCCACCTCTAACAAGCTTTGCAACCCTAAGATGTTCGTGGCCGAGCCTTGGGGTCACAAACACCTTAGTTATATCGACTTTAAAGGAGCAACCGTGTTCCCTGTAGATAGTCCACGATCTAGGCTCTCCAGCTAGGTGTACGAAACCTCTCGTCTTATAAGGTCCAGTCACAGGGGTTACAGCAAGCCACACACTCTTAACGGGGACCACCTTCAACAGCTCCTCAGCTAACACTACGAAGTCTTCCAAGGTTAGATCTCCATATATGGGTTTCTTAATTACAGCTATATCACCTATAACCTCAAGCCTACTCCAAACCCAACGCCCTCTCTCCCCTAAAACCCTTAAAGCCAACTCTCTCAACAACCTACCCATAACCTTAATACCCACCTCGAAACACTAAACAACCTCGGGGGCCCCTTTATGGAGGAGTATCTAGTTGAAGCCTCTAAACTCTTAGATAAGGCTAGAGGGTTGACTGTTGAGGAGAAAAGAGTTTTCATGTACTTCGTGGAGAACATATCAGTTGGCGAGATTAGAGCTGTTAAAGAGTTAAAACAGCTTGGAGTAAACAACCCCCAGATGGTTATTAGAAAACTTACAAACATGGGATTGCTGGAGGAGGGTGATGAGTGCTATAACCTAGCTAAACCACTTAGAGCATACCTAGCTAGGAGGGGGAAAGCATCGATTATGAAGGAGCTCTCAAGCTAGTCAAACCGTAAACCTAGCAATCCACGCTGGAATCCACGAGCACCATATTAGCTAGGAGGCCTAGCCGAGTGTGAGTTTACCCGGTGATGTAGAGGGAGAGGTGGTTAGAGGTATTCCCATATCCCCTTGCCTCTATAGTTGTATATGATGGTTTTAGTGGCTGCTACGTATTCAACACTATAGCCTATCCCTTCTCTCCCGATGCCAGAGTCTTTTCTACCTCCGAAGGGGTAGTAGCCTATCCCATGTCTTGGGTACTCGTTAACATATATTGCTCCTACTTCAAGGAATCTTATGAGCTTCCTAATCTTATCTATATCCTTTCCGAATACAGCTGCGTCTAGACCGTACCTTCTACCGTTAGCTATTTCTATCGCTTCATCGAGATCTCTGAACTTATAGATTAGAGCTATGGGTGCGAAGACCTCGTCCCTGTATAGTTTAAGTAGTTTCAGTACGTGTCTCTCGGTAACCTCAACTAGGGTTGGCTCTACATAGTTACCCCCAAGCCTTCTACCGCCATAGGCTATCCGACACCCATATCTCATGGCGTCCTCTACAGCCTCCATCATCTCGTTTACGGAGCTCTCATCTATTAGGGGGCCCATGTCAGTATCTTTATCCCTAGGATCTCCAACCTTTATCTTTGAGAGCTCCTCAACCAAAGCTTTCTTGAACTCCTCGTATATAGGCTCCTCAACTAGGATAAGCTTTATGGCATCACACCTTTGACCGCTATAGCTTGACATACCCATGGCCACCTTCTGAGCGGCAACCCCTATATCGGCGTCGGCAAGGATTATAGCTGGGTCTCCGCCTCCAAGCTCCATTATGAACTGTTTTATACCAGCATTCTTCATAACCTCAAGGCCGGTTCTAGTACTACCAGTTAAGCTTATAACATGGATCCTCCTATCAGCTACAACCTTAGAGGCGTCTCTCCCAGGTATGGTTAGAAGGGCTATAGCATCCCTCGGGAACCCGGCTTCAATAGCAACCTTAACGAACATTATTGGGGTTATAGGATCTAGTGATGGAGGTTTAACTATGAAGGCGTTCCCTGGTATCACGCTGTAGACAAACTTGTTAACAGTATCGAAGAGGGGGTAGTTGAAGGGTATTATTGCTAGGACTACACCGTAAGGCTCCCTTCTAACTATGGCTTCACTTTCAAGGGTGTGAGAGCTCCAATCACCGGGTATGTAGTCCCCCTCAAGCTTCCTAAGATCAAGAGAGGCCTTCCTAAGCCTATCAATACTGGCCTCAACCTCGCTAGTAGCGTGTCTCACAGGCTTACCAGCATCAACTATAAGGGTTTCAACAAACTCCCTCTTACGCTCCTCCATTATATCAGCAATCCTCTCTATAATCCTAAGCCTCCTCTCCCCAGGAATATTCCTTATACTCCACCTACCCCTAGCGTATACAAGCTCTAAACCCCTATCAACAGCCTCCCAGTCCGGTACTGAAACCCTTGCCACCAACGATCCATCGATAGGGCTCCTAACATTAATCTTACCGGGGAACTCTAGCCAAGACCCGTCTATGAATGTTCTAAACACAGGGATACCATCCTCAAACCTATAAATCTCCTTGAAAAACTCATCCTCTAAGAGTAGCCTAGCTGGGTCCAACTAACACACCCCACCGCCTCTTCTAGAGGGGGCGGTAAGGCTATTATACCTTAATCTCCTTCAACAGCCTCCAAGACATAGTTGTCCTAGCTTAGATACCCTAATATAGTTGGAAGATATTTTAAGACCCCATGTTCTAGGAGCTTGTGGGGGCGCATAGTTTGGTGGTTAAGCTTGTCATAGAGGCTTCTAGGAGTCAAAGCGGTGTTCATGTTGAAAGAAAGCTTGCATTTATTGTTAGCGGAGGAGGGCTTATAGAGGTTAGAGGGGGTGGTGAACCTATTAAAACAACCTATAGTAGGGGTGAGGCTTGGCTTTACAATGTCAACCTTAAACCAGGAGAGCTCGCTGTACAGGTTAGGCTTGTTAGAGGGCTTAAGGGTAGGGTTAGGGGGTACATAGCTGTATATGATAGTAATGGGGTTGAAGTCTACAGGGTTGTTATTAGGAAGCTTAAGATTAGACCGTCGAGAGGCGATAGAGGTTACCATTGGGTTGTAGAGAGGGTCGTGGAGAAGTTAGGTCTCCACAAATACCTTAAAAGGTATAAGTTTGAGGAGAAGCGTGGAAGACAGGTTAAACCCTCACAGGCTAAGCGATAGCGTGGATGGAATGGAGCTCGGGAATCGCATCGGCCTGATCGTGAACCCGCTTGCAGGGATAGGTGGGAGGCTTGGGTTTAAGGGTAGCGATGGCGCTTACGCTCTAAGAGCTCTACTAATGGGAGCCCCTCTTGTAGCACCTTTAAGGGCTAGGAGTTTCCTAGAGGCTCTCCCAGCAGAGGTTAGGCTTGTAACCCCACCTGGGATAATGGGGTTTGAGAATGTTAGAGGTACTATTCACGAGCCTCACACCAGCGTTATCCCATGTGTCTCTCCAAGAGTTTGGCCTACTACAGCCTTCGATACGAGGAGGTGTGCTAAGGCTATAGTAGATAATGGTGTAAAGCTACTTGTATTCGTTGGAGGTGATGGAACAGCAAGGGATATTCTCGATAGCATAGACGAGAGGGTGCCAGCCCTCGGGGTACCAGCTGGTGTTAAAGTCTACAGCTCGGTGTTCGCGGTAAACCCTAGAGCTGCTGCATTTATAGCAAAGAGGTTCCTTGAGGGGAGAGCTCAACCTGCTAGGAGAGAGGTTCTAGATGTGGACGAAGACGAGTTTAGAAGTGGAAGACTTAAAGTGAAGCTCTACGGCTACCTCTTAGTACCAGTAGACGATCTACTAGTTGAAGGTGGTAAGACCGCCTTCACGTCAGGGGAAGAGGAGGAGCTGGAGGCTATAGCCAGCTACGTGGTGGAGCTGATGGAGCCGGATACGCTATACATACTAGGGCCTGGGAGAACGGTAGAGTGGATAGCGAGAAAGCTGGGAGTGGAGAAAACACCGCTAGGAGTAGATGCGGTATACAATGGAAAACTAGTAGGAAGGGATCTAAGTGAGAGGGAGTTGCTAGAGCTCCTAAAACGATATCCAAAAGCCAAGATAATAGTATCACCCTTGGGGGGGCAGGGGTTCATACTGGGGAGGGGGAATCAGCAGATAAGCCCTGAGGTTATCATGAGGGTGGAGCCTAAGAATGTAATCGTAGTATCCACTAAATCCAAGCTATTAACCTTTAAAACATTAAAGGTTGATACAGGAGATGAGAGGCTAGATAAAATGTTTGAAGGCTACATGAGAGTTATAGTAGGCTATAATAGGGAGGCGGTAGTGAAGGTCGAGGTAACCCCTAGAGAGCTTAGACCTTAAGGTGATGTGGTGTTGAAGGGAGATATCCTTATCCACGGTCTGGGGGTTGCAGGCGCCACCTTGGCATACCTTACCTCTAAGCTTGGTTTTAGGGTTGTAGGTTTAGATGTTGCACCCTACTATAGGAAGGCTTGTGGTGATGTGGTAACCCTTAGGAGTTATACATGGGAGCTCCTGAGAGCTACTGGTAGCATTTTAATTTTCGCTAGGAGGTTTGAGGTTAGAGTTAGCGGTGTTGAGGTAGCCTATCTTAACCTAGGGCCTGTGTGGGCCGTGGTTGATAAACCTAAGCTTGTTAACACCCTTAGGTCCATGGCTGAAGCTGAGGGGGCTAAAATTGTTAAGGGTAAGGGGGCGCCCGAGGCTGGTTCGGATGGCGTTGTTGTCGATGCTAGGGGCCCCTACGCTCACAACCTTAATGAATCGGTGTTAACGGTTAGGTTTATCGCCAAGGCTAGGTGGGATGATGATAGCGCCTTGCTCGACTTCGACCCAGCTAACCTAGGGTTCTACTGGGTGTTCCCCCTAGGTGATGGTAGGATCAATATGGGTGCTGGGTTTAAGAAGGTGGAAGACGGGGGTTTATTGAAAGCGTTAACTCTAAAGTACTATAGGAGGCTTACAGGCGAGAACGCCCAAGTCTTAGATGTTAGAGGCGCCCCTGTAGCTGTGGAGGCTCCGGTAAAGCTGGTGGAGGACGGGGTCTACAAGGTTGGCGAGGCTGCAGGCCTAGTTAACAGTACTTCTGGTGAGGGTAACAGGTACGCCATCCATAGCGCTATCGCACTAGCAAGAGCTATAAGCAAAGGTAGAGGCGTGAAGGGTTACAAGGAGCTCCTACAAGGAGTGTTAGATGAGATAACCCTATCAAGACTCCTCCTAAAGCTAGTCGAAAAACTAGGCCCGAAGACTTCAACCAAGCTCCTAGAGAGCCTACCACGGGAGTTCTGGGCCTACTACTTCAAAGGCAGGCTTACAAGAAGAACTCTTCTGCGAGTTCTCAGGAGCAACCTAAACATACTACTGCCTACTGCTAGATGAGATTAAGGTATTCATCTCTATCGATATTCAACTATAGCTAAGAGTTAAGCCTGTAGACTTATGATGTCAGTTTTAGATACGTTAACAGCTCATCTAGAAGCTGGAAGTCCTCCTCTAAAAAGCTCTTAGTGAGCCTTGCAAAGGTTCTGTAGAACGAGCTTTTAGAGTTTTGACTTATCACATCACATAGTCTTGGTATCCATTTCATAACATGTTCTTCCATGAACCTCCACTGTCTCTCTAGGATTCTTATAGAATCCTCAGTAGAACCCTCATTAAGTAGCTCGTAGCTTCTAAGACAGGTTTTCGCCATATACTCTAGCTCCACGCCAGCATGATCTTCAAGGACAGATTTATCCTCTAGTATAAAACCATCCTCCAAAAACCATTCTCTCACCTCCTCCCACAACTTACCCTTAAATGGTCCACCTCGCTGAACAGACTCGAATGGAACAGCTATCGGGCGCGGGGCTATGAAGAGCCTCGTGTACTCAGCCCACACATCTATTAACTGTTGTTCCTCTTCGTTTAGTAACTCTTCAACAGCCTCTAGAAATTCCACTGTAGAGCGTTTTAGCTCACTCTCAGAGTATCTAGTGGATATACTTTTAAGTATCGGATCTTGAACTAGCTCACGCAAATACTCCTTTGTAGGTTCTAGAAGGAATAGATGGCTAATCACGGAGTAAATGTGAGCTCTAAAAAGAAGAATTGAGATGATAGAGTTAGAAAAAATGTTTGAAATCGTATTATTGGAGCTCACTATGCCTCCCTTCCCTACAGCTCTCCAACACCTGGTATCTCGTACTCTCTCACATAGTACTCAGCTAGTAGCTTCCGCGCCTCCTCTAGATCCTTAACCTTCTTAATCTTTACAATCATGTTACCGTACACAGGTTGACCCATTATTGGTGAAAACTTATAGTCAACAAGCTCATTATAGTTTGGTGTGTAAATTCTATGATGATATGTCCCACCGAGTCCAGGTGCGAATCTACCTCCAGTTGCGAACCCCATACGTATAACACCAGGTCTAACAGTCTCACATACATATGCTTTAGCTACAACTCTCCTCCCTAGCGGGTTCTCCACTACTATGAGGTCACCAGTCTTAATACCATACTTCTCGGCATCAACTCTATTAATCTGAGCTACCCCTACACCCCACATATTCTTTGGAATCCTCTTCTTAACGTACCTGAACTCCTTGCCTCCTGGTGTAGGTTCTAGTATTAAGGCTTCGAAGGATTCCGATAAGGGAAGCCACAGGCCTTCAGCTGGGGTTTGAGCAAGCCATTCGCACATATGCGTTCCGCTCATCGCATGGTGTACTCTTGCATTACATAGTAGGAATGGGTATTCATCTTTGTACTTTGCATAAGCAGGGTTCGTGTATGGGTTCCAGACTGTTTCAAACCAGTAGAATGTCATTGGCAGCCTACTCCATCCAACCTCCTTCCAGCTTGGTGGTACTTCCCCAGCTTCTTCAACAAGCTTATTGTACCTTTCGTATCTATAGAATTTAAATTCTATCTTGCCCGTTTTAGTCTTCACAACCCCACCTGGCACCCAGTCCTCCTTAGCAGGATCCCAGACCTTATACCTATACCAGCTCATAGGCCATATGGCTGCGCCATAATGTTTCCTTAGGTATTCTACTGTAACAGGCTCCCCTCTGACGACCCTCCCCTTGTGGTCTATAGTTACGCGTCCCTCCTCTAGGGACTCGGGAGTTCCGTATAGCGTGTACCCTTCAGGTAGATTAGGGTATGGTAGAGGTCTCCCAACGTTAGGTCTACCGGGCGCTACGAGTAGCATCTCGTTAACGAAATCCTCCTCCGTCTTGTACTTCTCCCAGAACTCCTTTGGATCTATATCACTACGTCCAAACTCCTTCAACTCATACTCGTATATCTTTTTAGCTAACATGTTCATGATGTCAGTAGGCTTCTTCGCTTCAAACATAGGCTCTACTACAGCATCCCTTAGAAATATCACAGGGTGTGTTGGGTATATGTCTGAGAGGCTCATCCTCTCCAAGTAACTGGCTTCAGGTAGTACGTAGTCAGCGTACAGAGCCGATTCAAGGAAGATTGTGTCTATGACTACGAATAACTCAAGCTTATAGGTGCCGTCAGGCTTCTTCTCAGTAAACGCTTTAACAAACTCAGGTATCGGGCCGGCTGTTACAAGCGTGTTACCGGTCCTTAGTATGTACGCTGCCAACGGGTACTTATATCCTCTAAATGGACCATACCTAAGGGTTATACCCTCCCTAATCATCCTAGGTAGATCTCCCACTACATCGTCCCAAGCAGCAGGCCAGTCTCCGTACCACGCGTAGTGCAAGTATACCTGCTTAGCTCTAACCTTCCTACCATTGATAACCCTCTCCACTTCTCTATCATTAAACCACCTTCCAGTAGCTGTTCCACCCTTACTAGATTTAACAATCTCCGTATCAATAACGCCTCCGGGTCTCTCGAAGTTCCCGGTTATGACGTTGAGGAACGTGAATAGTATTGATGCAACATAGCCGTTGTAGTGGTGGCCGGGCGCCTGCATACCCCATATAACTGCAGCTGGTTTGGTGATTCCAAACTCGTGGGCTAGCATCTCTATATCCTCCTTGTGTAAACCTGTTCTCGCTTCAGCCCATTCTAGTGTGAAATACTTTTTACCCGTAGCAGGGTCGACTTTGTCCCACCACTCCTTGAATGCCTGGATGAACTCCTCCCATCCTTCAACATATTTCAATACTTCGCGGTCTATGTAACGCCTATTAGGGTCATTGGGGTTATCGTGTTCGAGTATATATCTCAGCATAGCTGCCGCTAGATCAGCGTCAGTTCCAGGTCTGATTGGGAACCATTTATCTGCTAGAGCTGCGGTGTTCGAGTAACCTGGGTCTACTACGTAGACCTTACATCCGTTCTCAACCTTAGCTCTAACAGTGCCTATAGTCTCCCATGATATTCTGGTGGCCGTGAATGGATTCCAGCCAACGTAGATAATCAGCTTAGCATCATGCTTATCATACCATTGTATACTCCCATCAGACATTCTAACGGGTACTGGGCGCATTATATCAGGCTCCCAACGCTTACCCTCAACGGCAAGCTTGGGTCCATGCCTTCTCGGTGTATCGCAGATAGCACCGTGCTCTACACAGTTAGGGGTTCCGAATGCGAAGAAGAGCCTCCAGTACTGATCTCTATCTGTGACGTCACCCGTATCCATTAATACAGCTTCAGGGCCATACTTCTTCTTTATCTCAACAAGCTTCTTCGCTATCTCATCTATGGCTTGCTCCCAGGAGATCCTGATAAACTTACCCTCCCCCCTCTCCCCAACCCTCTTTAGTGGATAACGTATCCTGTAGGGGCTATATTGAAGGTTAATCCCTGATACTCCTTTAGCACAAGCAGCTCCACCACTATTATAATGCACATGAGGGTTACCATAGATCCTGATAACCTTACCATCCTTTACCCAAACCTCTAAGGCGCACTCAGCGGGGCACATGACGTCTGCAGTGTACTTAACGGTGACTTCTCCCCTCTTCACCCTCTCCAACATATCCTTGGCTCTCTCAGGTTGATACTTCAACATCTCTACTTTCTGTAAACCAGTAGCACCAACGGTGATGCCTGATGCGATCGCTAAGCCGGCCACGGTAGCTAGCTTAATAAAATCCCTCCTAGTTAGCCTCTGCTCAGGCACGCACCTCCACCCCCGATACCTCTACCTTAACCTTCCAGTTTGAGAAGACAGCTAGACTTAATGATATGAGGAAGAGCCACGAGAATAGCGATGCAAGCACTTCAACTAAGTCTATGGAGGGAGCTCCAAGTGTATAGACGTTAGTAGAGGCCATCTCAACAAGCTCCCCTCCGACAATGAGATTCCACTTGTGAGTAAAAGCTCCAATAAGCACTAGAATGGATATAGCTAGCATGGTGTTAGCGGATGCAGGCACCCTATTAGATAGGAGTAGTAGCAACAGTATTAATGGTACGATAGTCCCTATGATTAATTGAAAACCTATGTAGCTTAAACCTAGCGGTCCCATGAGTGCTTTGTTGAACTCCGCTACTCCAGGCTTCGGCTCGTAGGCCCTCACTAGAGCATCGGCAACCTCGAATATGAATATTAATAGAAGCAACAATAGTAACATCTTACTTCCATATACTAAAACAGCCTTACTCACCTCCATCTTAATAACACGCCATAATACAATGTACGCTAGTAGGGTTAACGCTAAACCCGAGGCTACAGCTATCAAAATGGTTAGAACAGGAAGCGCTAGATTATGCCACCATGCTTCAACACCCTTACTAGTTGCTAGTAAGACGCCTGGGTAACCAGCATAGAGTAGGGCTAGCACTAGACCTATAGCACTTAGGATCGCTATTGTTGAAGCACGTATAGCTCTATACCAGTTATCCAAAATTACTATGACGGTTACCAGGATTATTAGTAACGTTATCAGCCACGCTCCTACAGTCATAGGAGATGTAAGGCTGGGGGAGGTGAATATCTTGTACGCTCTCCAAGGGGATCCTAGGTGGAGTAGCAGGGGCACCGTTATAGCTATGATTGACGCCCATGAGAGGCGTAGTGCTAGCGGAGCTATATCCCTAAGTTCTCCAACTCTGAATAATACTGGTAGAACCGCTATTATATAGGAGCCGACAGCAGCTCCTGCGATGAAAGAGTAGATAGCAATAGGAGTACCCCATACATCCGTCATACCTCCACCACCCCTCCCACCTTCGGGTTTATAACGATCGTCTTAGATGGCAGACCTTTAACTGCCTCCTCAAGTCCTATGTAGAATACCATAGGCTTATTACCGGTCTCGGGCTTCAATACAGATACATGCTTAGACTGTAAAACCTTAGATACAGGGCTCTCCGGGTCATTGAGATCACCGAAGATCCTAGCACGACCCATACAGTTAACAACACAAGCTGGTAACAGGCCTTGCTCTAACCTGTGGCTACAGAAATCACATTTATCAACGGTACCCAGGTATGGGTTCTTATACCTAGCACCATATGGACACGCTTGAATACAATAGCCACAGCCAATGCACTTACTATAATCTACAACCACAACCCCATCCTCCCTCTTATAGGTAGCCCCTACTGGGCATACACTCACACAGGAGGGGTTATCGCATTGATTACAAAGTTTAGGTATAAACGCTCTCCTAACGTTCGGATAGACCCCCCTCTCTATAATCTCAACCCACGTCCTAAAATGCTCATAGGGAACACCGTTCTCCATTTTACAAGCTGCTTGACAAGCATAGCAACCCACACACTTCCTTAAATCTATAACCATAGCCCATCTAGGTCGATGACTTTTCCTTTCAATTAGAGGAGAGCCCCTAACTTTAGGTAAGGCCTCTGCAAGCTTTAGATATGGCGAGGCCAAACCAGACACCAAATACACATTTATAATCCTCTTGTTTTAAGTATAAATATAAATTATATATTATAAAATTTACATAGACGTTAGTTTAGAACTAGCACAGAAACTAGTCGTTAGAATTGAAAGGACACCGTTCCTTCCTAAGTCAATCTAACCCCTAAGTTCTAATAAAGTCGTGATTATAGCTTGGAATGTGTGATTTTAAGGTGTAAGATTCTAAGGATCTTCTAGGGTGGTGATCTTAGCTAATGTGTAATATAGGTGATCCGGAGGTAGAGGTTTCCCGTTTCAGTAAGGTTCTTGCTGGTGTTCTCCACGAGGTTTTAAGGCATAGGGTTTCTGTTGATGTTGCTTTTAGGAGGGTTTGTGGTGGTTGGTGTGCTTCTAGTGTTGATGAGAGGGAGCTTTTATACGATGCTGCTAGGAGGTTTGTTGCTGACTACGTTAAACTCCTATGTGTTTCTGGTAAGAGGAGGAGGCCTAGGGATCTTGTCAAGCTCTGGCTCTCGGGTTTCGAGGAGCCCTCTGAGCCCTATTGTAGGCTCTCTGTGCCCGGGTGGCTTTACGATAGGCTCTACGCTCTGCTAGGCGATGAGGCTGTTAGGCTCTTCGAGGCTATGAGTGTTAGGGTTTGGTGGCTTAGGGTTAACATGTTGAAATCGAGTATTGAGGGTGTTGTGAGGGGTCTTGAGAGCGAGGGTGTCATAGTTGAGGTTAGCAGGGACTACCCCTACATGTTGAAGATAATCAAAACCCCCAAGCCTGTGAGGCTCCTAAGGGTTGTTAGGGAGTTTAAGGCTATACCACATGATATAGCATCAGCTGTTGTGGTTGAGGCTTTGAGGCCGGAGCGAGGTGATAGTGTTCTAGATGCGTGTGCAGCGCCCGGCATTAAGACATCGCTTATAGCTATGCTAGCTGAGGGTAGGGTGAGGATTAAGGCTATTGATATAAGTGGGCGTAGGATAACGGTTATGAGGAAGCTTATGAGGAAGCTAGGTGTACCAGATGAAGCAGTAGAGTACATGGTGGCAGACTCGAGGAAGGTTGAGTTGAGGGAGCACTATGACAAGGCATTGGTAGATGCGCCGTGTAGCAACACAGGGGCCATGGCCAAAGATCCAGCTTTAAGGGTAACAATAACACCTGGGAAGGTAGAATATTATAGCAGGTTACAGAAGGGGATACTAGAAAACATCCTAAAATACGCTAGCAGAGTGACATATACAACATGCTCAATACTACCGGAGGAGGGGGAGGAGGTTGTGGAAACAGTAGCGGATAAGGTGAAGCTAGAGAAACCACAAATAAAAATGTGTGGTGAACCGTACAAAGGCTACAGTGTATCGCAGAGCACATGCAGACTATACCCACACATACACGAGAGTGAAGGGTTCTACATAGCAAACATGGTAACTCACTAGAGGGGAAACCCTCACATCTCGACGTAAGCCCTTACTCCCGTAGAGGTTGCCCTCCGGAGTAAACCTCAACACCATACTTTACAGCGTCAACATAAAACATTCTACCCTCTCTAAGAGCTCTCTCAAGCTCACCCCTTGAGATAACAGTAATCTCGACATCGACATCCTTAACCGTGGCGAGCTCAAACCTCACATCACGTGGGATATCGTAGTCGACGATGACGAGTATATCGATGTCACTTAAACCCCTCACAAACCTCCTCCTAGCCAGAGATCCGGAGATGAGGATTCTAACAGGGTTAAACCTCTCAATAAGCCTTACCAGGAGCTCCTCCAAAGGCTCCAGTAGATCCTCAGCACTCGTACCCCTAAGGATCTCTCTCAACCTCTCTCTTAACAAGCTCTACAACCTCCACAGCTGTAGCTAAAGCCTCCTCAGCATCACCCCTAACATAGTGTTTGTGGGGAGGCAGAGCAGGCCACACATTAGGATACCTAGTGGGGATATAGTGTCTATCAAGCTTCCTAGCCTTCTCAGCCAGCTCCTCTGGTATAACGATGACACTCTTAACATCCTCAATCAACTTTGCAATACTATGTGTTTGCGAGTACACCCCCAACCTCTTAATACACAGTGCTTTAAGGGCTTTCTCAACAGCCTGATGTGATAGAAAGCACACCTTACTCCATCTACCAAACTGGAAGAGCTCACGAGCAGCTTCTAGATCGTCCAAAGCTTCCTCAAGCCAATCCCTAAACCTCTCATAACCCAAAACCCTCCCCAAGATGTAGTTGTAGTAACTAGAAGCTTAAACACCTCCACTCCCTATCCTACCTTTCAATTCCATTGAATGGATTCCCCCCAACTCCCCAATCCAGCTACCAATGGAAACCATTACCATGACCGGCAGAGAGAGCATTAAACCCCCTAAGAGCAAAAGACTCTGTAAAGCCGAGAGTGGAAAACAAACAACCTACCCATAGAGTTAAGTAACAAGTACACCAAAGGAAGCTTAAAAAACCCACATAAACCAAACTTTATATACGTTACCCTTGGATACCCTATCCATAAGCATGTGTGCTAACAGTATACAATGGAAACTCCCATTAACAATGGAGAAAACCAATGAGAGATAGAAGCGAAAAGCTTAAATACCAGGCTCTACACTATGTACATAAGGTTCCCACCTGGGGGGCCTAATAGGGTAGAATCCATGTAATGGAGATGAGAGTGATTTCCACATTGTACACGGAATGTAATGATGCAGAATCCATTCAATGGAATTGAAACTAGACTGCCTAGTGTACGTGGCGTTATTCGTTGCGTTGAGAATCCATTCAATGGAATTGAAAGAGAGTTGTTCCCCAGAGCTCCTACAACGAACCCAGCTATGGGAATCCATTCAATGGAATTGAAAGAAAAGGCTATGGTGAGGATGAGGTTTTAAAGCTTATAGAGGGGGAGTATGAGAGGTTGATGAGGCTTGGGCTTAGTTGACAAAGTGTACTATGATGGTGGACGCGATGCTCTGGTGGTACTCCTAGGTAGTCATTACAACTTCATAACAACCCTCCCATACCAGCCTAGGGAGGCTAACGCCATAGTGTTTAAGAGGGTTCAAAAGGATTTTAGGTGCGATGACCTGAAGAGCTTCTACGGGAAGCTTAGAGTCGATCTAGGCTACAATAACTCAATAGTGTTCCTAACAGCAGCTCCTGTAGATGATCACCTATACGTTGTTAACAACGAGGGGACCGTTGCGATTATAGCGACGGTCGGCCTCGAACCTCCAGTGTGCCCAGGCTATGGTAACCGCTACGAGCCTCTAATGGGCACCATAAACGTGGCTGTTGTAGTTGACTACAGTTTAACCTATAATGCTCTCGTAGACCTACTAAGGGTTGTTGTTGAAGCTAAAAGTGTTGCCGTCTCAGAGCTCCTCATAAGATGTGATGTTAGATCGCCTGGTACAGCTACAGATGCTATAGCCGTTGGGGGTAAGCTTGTGGAGGGGGATGGCTACATAAACATGGGCATGTCGACAAAGGTGGGAGGCTGGGTTTCTGGTACGCTGTATAGAGGGCTTGTTGGGATTGGGCTTAGGAAGCTAGGCTTGGAAGGCTTACTCCATAACATTATAGGCCTTAGCTTGGATGAGCTCGTAAACCTTGTAGTTGAGCTCTACAAGCAAGCCCCCATACCCGGGGTTACCTTAGAGCATGTGAGGGTTGAGGCTCGGAGGCTTATCGAGGGTATCCTGAGGGATCAGAATGTGTGGAGTCTCCTAGTGGCTGCTAGGGAGATGGACTTACATGCTATAGCCGGATCTATACCTTGGCTGGAGGTTGAAGACCACCTTAGCGATAGTAAGGCTATTGTGGCTGACGAGCTCCTAGCATTCGCACTCTCACTCTACATCGCTGGTTTCAGAGGGTTACTGGCAACATACTGGGTTGAGAGGCTTAAGGAGAGGGGTTTGATAGCCTTGAGGTTGCCTCAATTCGAGGATGACGTGGTGTCAGCGCTTGTAGGCTCCACCCTCTCAATGCTATACACAAGGCTCTTAGGTGGAGGAGGTTGAGGCTAGACTGTATCGTGATGGCTGGTGGTAGGGCTACCAGGATGGGGGGTGTCGTTAAACCCCTCCTAGAAGTCTGCGGTGAACCTATGGTAATGAGGGTTGTTGGTGCGATCCGCAACCTCTGCAACAGGATCGTAGTGGTCTACTCTCATCACACCAGTGGAGTGGTGGACCTCTGCAGGGGGCCCATGGGCCATGTTGAGTGTGTTAAAGGGGTTGGGGGTTACGTTGAGGATCTAAAGCTCTCGTTGAACCTGGTATCACTACCAGCCCTTGTAGTCCCCGCTGACATGCCATTCATAGACCCCATGATCTTAGAAGGCTTCCTGTTAAAAGCACTCCTAACTCCGGAGCCTGTTGTAAACCTTGTTGATGCTGGTAGAGGCCCTGTAGGGGTTACATTGTTCAAGGAGAGGGAGGGTTCGTGGGCTGACATTGTCGTAGATGGTGGTTACAAGCTATTAGATGTGGATACATGGAGTGATTACGAGGAGGCTGTGAGGATATGCAGAGATATCATGGTGGTAGGGTGGGCCCACAGGTAGTAGACTTTAGCAGCCCATCAAACCCCCTAGGCCCACCTCCAATCGTTGATGAGATCTTACTAGACAGTGTTAGGGATAGGAGTTACACGAGGTACCCTGACTACGAGTATAAGGTGTTTAGGGAGGCTGTAGCAGAGTTCTACAATGTAGACCCTGGTAGCCTAGTACAACTTAACGGGTCTGCTGAAGCCCTACAACTCCTAATACCTGTCTTGAAACCAGAGGTAATGGTATCCCTGGAACCTACATTCGGTGACCACAGGGTCCAGGCCCACTCAGCCGGGGTACCGCTGGTTACAATACCCTATGTTGTTAAAGGGTCTAGGTACGAGGTTGACCCCAGCGTATACTGTAACCTCCCGAGCGAGTTTAAAGCCCACTCTCTAGTACTACTATCTAACCCCAATAACCCTACGGGGGCTCTTACACCAAAAAGGGTTTTAGAGGAGCTCCTACCATGCTCCAAGGATAACACGGTAATAGTGGTTGATGAGGCCTTCTCAGACTTTACGGGCAACAGGGAGAGCCTCCTAGGGTTAGACGATGATAGGGTTATAGTCCTCAGAAGCTTCACAAAGATATTCAGCATACAGGGTTTGAGGGTGGGCTTCCTCTACACAGGCTCCAGGAGGATGGCTAGGCTACTAGATAGCTTTAGACAACCATGGAATGTTAATAGCCTAGCTGTAGAGGTTATAGTGAAGCTTCTAAAGTGGGATGGCCTAAGAGATTACTTGAGGGCAACACTGGAGGTTGTAGGGGTGGAGAGGTTATTCCTTGAAGAGCACCTTAAGAGGTTGGGCTTCGAAGTCTACGAATCCAAAGCTCCCTTCCTGTTGATAAGGCATGGTGTGCCGCATCCATACTTCAACAACATGCTCCTAGAGAACGGGTTGTTCGTTAGGGATGCCTCAACCTTTCTCTATCTAACACCATACCATAGCAGGGTATCTGTGAGACTTCGAGGTGATAACATTAGGTTGCTGGAGGTGTTGGAAAAGCTCGTGCACAAGAGTATCCTTGAAGGGGTGCATGCTTGAAAGGCTTTACCGAAGTTGTTCGGAGCTTGCTCAGGGGGTTTAAGGGTTTAATATCGCTTTTAACAACAATCCCCGTTGGGTACTCCTCCCTCCAAGAAGCTGCATACGCCTTCCACCTCGTACCACTAGTGGGGCTCGTTGAGGGGTTACTTATAGCCATAGCATTATATGCTACCCTACTACTAGGAGTTCACGGGCTTATTGTTGGAAGCTTATACCTTGTTGCCCACGTCCTCCTCACGGGCGGGATCCACCTCGATGGTTTCGCCGATTACTCTGATGTCCTGGGCTCCAGGTCTTCAGGATCTAGGGCTCAGGCTATCCTCAAGGAGCCTAGGAGGGGGTCCTACGCTATTATAGCCATGGTTTTAAACATGGTTTTAAGCTTGGTCTCAGCCCACCAGCTTCTAAGCACACCGTTTTTCACCACTGGTCTAGAGGGGTTTCTTGCTCTAGTTGCTGTAGTGAGCTTTGTTTACGTTGTGTCAGCTGAGTCGATGTTCCTCACCCTATCCCTCGCTCCCCCAGAGCCCTACGAGGGCATGGCTAGGATGTTTAGCGTTGAGGCTTCACGTTTAAACACTAGGCTTGCTAACGTAGCTGTCTACACCTTAACCCTAGCCCTCCTATCCCCGCCCATACTCGCGGCAATGGGGTTTGGTGGTCTAGCTTTAACCCTAGCATCAGCCCTCTTAGCCCAGGCTCTATCCGTACTCTTCACCTTAAGGGATTCAATGGGTAGGCTTGGGTTTGCTAATGGCGATGTTGCGGGGTTCTCCTACGAGCTAACAAGAGTGTCATCTCTGACTGTGCTGGCGGTGGTCCTGGGATGGTATTTGAGGGTTTGAGGCCTGAGGCTGAGTTGATGATCGCATCCCTAGCCCTAGCCCTGCTACTAGACCTACTGTACCCCGAGCATAGGGGGCTGTTGCTGGAGCTCCACCCGGTGCATACATCCTATGTTATGGCGTTGAAACTGGGGGTAAGGTACTCTTCGAAGGCTAGGGGTGTGCTAGTCTGGGTAACCGTTATGGCATTCCATGTAATCCCATTCGCTCTAGCACTCATAGTAGCTTACATGGTACACCCTCTAGCCTGGGTTGTAGTATCAGCTATGACACTTAAGCTCTCCATATCGCTTAGACTGCTAATAGACATATGCTATAACGCCTACAGAGGCTTCTCGAAAGGCCTTGATGAGGCTAGGAGGTGGGTTCAGATGATTGTAAGGAGGGATGTGAGCAGGCTTGACGAGCCTAGGGTTGTCTCAGCAGCACTGGAGAGCCTAGCTGAGAGCCTTGTGGATGGATTCACATCACCACTACTCTACTACGCACTCCTAGGCCCCCTGGGGGCTCTGGTGCAGAGGGTGGCTAACACCCTGGATGGAGCTCTAGGGTATAAGACCCCGGAGTACAGGGATGTCGGCTGGTTCTCAGCCAGGATGGATACGTTGATAAACTATGTACCAGTTAGGATAACAGCCCTCATGATAATAGCACTATCACCTGTAGCAGGAGGGAGCTTTGTAGGGGCTCTAACAACGTGGAGGAGGTGGAGTAGGGCAACAGAGAGTGTTAACGCAGGCCACCCAATGTCAGCACTAGCAGGAGCTCTTAACGTGAAGCTCGAAAAGCCCGGGTACTACGTGTTAAACGCTAACGCAAGAAACCCAAAACCCCATGACATTGTGAGGGGGGTGAAACTAGCTCTAACCCTTGCCACACTCTACACAGTAATAATAGCTATGGTTATAGCAATCGTAGACCTGCTATGACAGACCTGACCCTCCAAGGGGTATACAACCCAGCATATAAGTGTAGGCATAAAAGCTTCCACGAGACATGTAAGACGATGTAGGGTTGCATCTAGCAATTACAACACCCCGAGGGGTCTCAGCTTATGCTACAGGGTGGGAGGTTACAGGAGTGCGTCTCGTACGCTAACATCATAGCCTCATATGTGACTGGTATAGCTGGACAGTGCTCCTGTGCCATCCTCTCAGGTGGCATAGATACAACCTTCATAGTGTTAACGCACCCTAGAAGATCCCAGCTGAGGATTGTAACAGTGGATCTAGGTGGAGATGATGTAGAGTATGCTAGCCTTGTTGCATCAAAGTTAGGCATTAGAAGCCACACAATACTAAGGCCTACGGAGGAGGAGCTCCTGGAAGCTGTAGACTGGGTTCTAGGTAACCTTAAGACCATAGACCCCATAGAGGTTTCAGCTGATGCAGTCCACTACCTTACATCAAAATGGGCTCTTAGGAGTGGGTGTAACTGCCTACTATCAGGTGATGGTGGTGATGAGGTGTTCCTCGGCTACACGTTCCTTGAAGGTAAGAGCTTGGAGGAGATTGTGGAATGGCATAGGTCTATGCTTATGGATGCATGGCTCCCAACAGTCCATGTAGGGGCTTTAGTGGGGGTGAGGGTTCTAGCACCCCTCTACTCCCAGCCTGTTAGAGATATAGCTAAGAGTATACCACTCAACTGCATGTTAATGAGAGGGGTTGGGGGTAAGATCCTACTCAGGCTACACATTGAATCCCAGGGTTTAGGGGAGGTTGCATGGAGGAGGAAGACTCCTGTCAACACAGGCTCTGGGAGCCTGGAGGTGTTGAAGAGGATAGCTGGTAGGGTACAGCTAGGAGAGGAGGCTTTGGAGAATGTGAATAGAACTATGGGCTTCAAGCCCCCAACGCCATTGCATAGGTTCCTAGCATACAGGATGGTGGAGCTCAGGGTCGAGCCGCCGGGGGTTGTAGAGAACGGATGCCCCCTATGTGGTAGAGCCCTCCACAGGAGCTCCTGCAGGTTCTGTGGCTCATACGTTACGCCACAAGGCTACATACTACACTACAGCGGTGACTAGACCTTGAAAGCCCTTGTATCCTGGAGCTCCGGGAAGGACTCAGCCCTAGCCCTATACGCTGCGATGAAGGCTGGTTACGAGATCTTAGGGCTACTAACAACAGTTGATGTGAGTAGCGATCCACCAGTGGTAACAGGGCACAGGGTCCCCTTAGACCTTGTGAAGAAGCAGGCTGAGAGCCTAAACCTACCACTCTACACCGTAGAGCTACCGAGAGACCTACCACCATCCCATGTATACGAGAAAGCCATTCTAGAAACCCTGGTGAGGCTCAAGGGGGAGCTCGGGGTAGATTATGTGGTTTACGGTGACCTCTTCCTACGGGATATGATGGAGTTCAAGAGAAGGTTGCTGGAGAAGGTTAACATGAAACCCTTGTACCCCCTGGAGGGTATCGATACGGTAACGCTATCAGAGATCATACTAAGCCTGGAGTTCAAGGCAGTGGTGGTGGCGGTAGACCCACGAAGAGCCCCGGGGAATCTAGTGTGTAGGGATTACGATAGAGTGTTCCTGGAGAGGCTCCCAGCAACAGTGGACCCGGCAGGTGAGTACGGTGAATTCCACACATTCGTATACCAAGCACCACTCTACAGGTCACCTGTGAACTTCAAGGTTGGAAGCGTATCCATGGTGAGAAGTGAGATTGGTAGTATTATTATGGAAAAGCTTATCTGCAACATATACTAATAGTTTAGGTGCAATCCATCAATTGAAACTCGAGGATGCCCAACCCTATCCTCAGAAGATTTGATGTAGTAAATCTAAAGTGTATTGTGGTTGTTACAATCTGCCTATAAGGATGCTAGAGCTTCTACACTTAAGATGCTAGGTTGACACATATGGAGACTCGATGTACTGTGAGAACTAGGATCTTATCGTCTTTAGGAAGTTTGGAGCTCCCCTTCTCTACGATAACTACACACTGTTACCCCACATTAAAGATTGGCTCTCGCTAAACTTCTAATACAATACTGGAACCTCATCACTAAGACAGGCTTTTTCAGAAGTTAGAGTTCAGGTTCAAAATGTACCTCATTACTCTCAAACAATTGCTATATTGGGAGTGTTGGGGGAGGGTAGAAGGATGTTTAGCTAGCAGGAACTGCTGGTTAGAGGTAGTATTACCATGAATGGTGTTGGATAGCTTTTACTACCGGCATCCTTGATAAGAAATGCTGTTAACTGCTTGTAATAGGGATTAAAACATCTGTAGGTGTTGGTTCTAAAGGTTGTCTTTGAGAGGGCTAGATACCATGTGATCTGATCTTCGGATACAGAGAATCCAACGACTAGTGTGACGGTAACGCTTAAAGCCCAGCCTGGTGGGCTACCCCCCGTTATGGCTACGATTAGAGCTCCTACAGGTATGGCTATGCCGAAGAGTGGTGTTGACTTACTCTCTATAGTTAAATTGTAAGCTCTAACATACCAGTAATTGGTGTACTTTTTAGGAAGCCACTTCCACGTGGTATTAGCGTATTGTATGATGAACCTGTAGACGCGCTCCAGCATGCCAAAGTCATCAGTAGGGTAGTCGTCAATCCTAACGTCGGGTCTAAACTTACCGTTCTGCTCGTAGGGGACTAGGTATACTGCTAGGGATTTATCGAGAACATATCTGAAGCTCACACCGGCAATCACATACTTTACATACTCGTACTCAACAAGCCATAGATATCCGTAGAAGCCTGTAGCTACCAGAGCATCATCGTAAAACGTGTATTTCCCTATGGGGGAGCCGAAGTAAGAGCAATCGTACGTCTCAGATGTTACCTTGAGGTTCGTTACCGGGCATGACATGTCGAATAGTGCTTCCAGGCTAGATCCTGCACTTAGAGTTCTTACATAGCCAGGACCTGGAACTATGAAGTCTACCACTTTACTAAACACTAGTGAGAGGTCAAAGCTTAGAGTTGGAACCCTAATGCTATCTAAGAGTATGAGGTGATCGTGCTCCACCTCCTTAATGTAATCACCATCATAGTCGTTGATAAAAGATATGGATAATGGGACAAACTCGATAGCAGGCGATTTGTAATGCACAGTTTTAAGCTCCCACCCATAACATTCCCCATAGACTTCTGAGACGTAACACACATCGTATATCCAGCCTGGTGGTGTTGTTTGCAATTGCTCCATCCTCGCTTGATCACCACCGCTAGTCTTATTTAGTTTGATCTTGTGTACTGGTTTAAATTCAACCTCCACTATTATGTTCCTGCCCTTAGCCTTCCCCGGTACTATTGGTATCGATATTATATCTGTAGCAATATACTCCACGCCATCCTCCTCTACCTTTGATACAATGAATGTTAGCAGTCCTAATCCACTATGTGCTGGGTTTGAGTTAGCCTCCCTCAAAACCCTAACAACATCATCAACGTAGCCTGTTACATCAGCTATAGCCCTACCATAGCCTTTACCCCTAGCAACATCCCGGGCACCATCAAATGTTATGCCTGAGAGTGTGAAACCGAAGTCTATAGGCTTACCGCCACGCTTAACCTCTAGGATCACACTAGTCTTATCACCCGATGTTAACGGTATTAGAGGCGACCTATAGGTAACCCTGTAGTTAAAACCCTCATATACAACCTCTGATAGCGTGGTGGAGTAAACGTTAAGGGATAGGAGTGGAGCATATAGAGCTAGAAGTGTTGCAATGATGGCTGTGAATGCAACCTTAAAACCTTGTAGCATTAAAGCCAAGCCCCAGCACCACCAAATACTTCCAAGCTTAAATACACAAGTATATACTCGGACTTAGCCATTAGAGGCTAGTGCGTGGCTCCTCTGAGGCTTAGAGTGAGTGCTAGCTGGTTGAGCTAGGTGAGCGGACCACCTTATGGTTAATGGCTACTAGTATCTAACCGGGGTTTAGAGGCGATCTCTACTCTGTACGTATCCACATCCTCCCTCTTCTTGTATAAATTCTAGCCACCCTGGATCTTAGTTCCTCGACTCTACTACTCGACACTATTGGTGTGCCCTCGATGAGGGCTGATAGTGCTAGGGGGTTACCTTTAGAGGTCATCCTCTCCAGCTCCTCGAAGGTGTAGAGTAGCAGGTCCACCCTGTATCTCCTATACTCAGCTGATATGTTCTAACAGTATACAATGGGAGCCATCATTCAAAAAGGGAAATTTAATGAGGTGTAAAGCGAAAAGCTTAAATACTAGATCCCGCACTGTATACATAGAGCCCCCAACTGGGGGCTTAATGGATTAGAATCCGTTTAATGGAATTGAAAGTGTAATGGAATTGAAAGTGGAGTATCACAGCCTCAACGTCGATCGTTTTCGAATCCATATGATGGAGTTGAGGGACGTTGCCTGTGGTGCTGATCTTCAGGGTTAATTGTGAAAGTGTTTTAGGTCTAGTTTCTTAACCTGTGTACTAGGTGGTTTTGGTGAGTTTGGAGCTTAGGGTTGTTGAGGCTTATCCTGGTGATTCTGGTAGGAAGATTGCTAGGATGAGTCCTTCTGCTATGAGCAAGCTTGGTGTTGGTACTGGTGATTTTGTTAGGGTTGAGGCTAATGGTAGGGTTGTTGTTGCTAGGGTTTGGCCTCTTAGGGGTGATGATGTTGATAGGAACATCATTAGGATTGATGGTTACCTTAGGGAGGCTCTTGGTGTTAAGACGGGGGACTACGTTAGGGTTTCCAGGATTGATAGGATTGACCCTGCTACTAGAGTTGTCCTGGCTCCAACAGAGCATGCTATAAGGTTTTCCAGGGATTTCGTTGAGTATGTTAAGGAGGAGCTCTTGAACAAGCCTTTGAGTAGAGGTGAGGTTATAGTCATACCAACGTACATGGGTCATCTAACGTTAACGGTTGTCTCAACACAGCCATCCCAGATTGTCTATGTGTCACAGGATACAGAGGTTGTAGTCAAGGAGACCCCTGTGGCCCCCGAGAGGGTTGCTCCTCGCGGCGTCCCTAGGGTTACATGGGAGGATATAGGTGATCTTGAGGAGGCTAAGGAGAGGATACGTGAGATAGTAGAGCTACCCATGAAGCACCCTGAGCTATTCAAACACCTCGGCATAGAACCCCCAAAGGGGATACTACTCTACGGCCCACCAGGCACTGGTAAGACTTTACTGGCTAAGGCTCTAGCTAACGAGATTGGAGCATACTTTATAACGATAAACGGCCCTGAGATAATGAGTAAGTTCTATGGTGAGAGTGAGGAGAGGCTGAGACAGGTATTCAAGGAGGCTGAGGAGAACGCTCCAGCGATAATCTTCATAGACGAGATTGACGCTATAGCGCCTAAGAGGGAGGAGGTTGTAGGGGAGGTTGAGAAGAGGGTTGTAGCACAACTGCTAACATTAATGGATGGGCTTAAGGAGAGGGGTAAGGTTATAGTGATAGGGGCTACCAATAGGCCTGAAGCCCTAGACCCTGCTCTTAGGAGGCCTGGTAGGTTTGATAGGGAGATAGAGATAAGACCCCCTGATAAGCGTGCGAGACTTGAAATCCTGCAGGTTCACACAAGGAACATGCCCCTCTCCGAGGATGTTGATTTAGCTAAGCTGGCTGAAATGACCCATGGGTATACGGGGGCGGATCTAGCAGCTCTAGCTAGAGAGGCTGCTATGTCTGCTTTGAGGAGGTTTATTAAATCCCAAACAGTGGATCTCTCTAAGGCTGAGGAGATCCCTGTAGAGATACTTAGGAGTCTTAAGGTTACAATGTCAGATTTCCTGGAGGCTATGAAGTTTGTAAGGCCCACTTTGATGAGGGAGGTTTTCGTAGAGGTGCCCGAGGTTAGGTGGAGTGATATAGGTGGGCTTGAGGAGGTTAAGCAGGAGCTCAGGGAGGCTGTTGAATGGCCTTTAAGGTACCCTGAGGTTTTCGAGAAGATGGGTGTACGACCCCCTAGAGGAGTGCTCCTCTACGGACCTCCAGGCACGGGTAAAACTTTACTTGCTAAAGCTGTTGCCACGGAGAGCGGAGCTAACTTCATAGCTGTTAGGGGCCCCGAGGTTCTAAGTAAATGGGTTGGGGAGAGTGAGAGGGCTGTTAGGAAGATATTCGAGAGAGCTCGCCAGGTAGCACCTGCAGTGATATTCTTCGACGAGATAGACTCCATAGCAACAGCTAGGGGCTACAGATTTGATAGCTCAGGTGTGACTGATAGGATTGTTAACCAGATGCTGACAGAGATGGATGGAATACAGCCTTTAAAGAATGTTGTTGTAATAGCCGCCACTAACAGGGCTGAACTCGTAGACCCAGCACTCCTGAGACCCGGCAGGTTTGATAGGATAATCTACGTCCCACCACCCGATCTCAATGCTAGGAAGGAGATATTCAAGGTGCACCTTAGGAAAGTCCCCCTAGCACCAGATGTAAATGTAGACGAGCTAGCCTCCATAACAGAGGGTTACACTGGAGCAGATATAGAGGCTGTTGTTAGAGAAGCTGCTATGCTGAAGCTAAGGGAGAAGCTTGAGCCAGGGCCTGTGGAGATGAAACACCTCCTCAAAGCTCTTGAGAAGATTAGACCGAGCTTAACTAAAGAGGATATGGAGAGGTATGAGAGGATATACAGGGAGCTTAAAAGGATGGTGGGCTAGAACTACTCTTTAACAAGAGCTCCACATACGTCTCGTCAACCCGCGAACCCTGAACCCCCAGGCTCATAGCAACCCTATCAATAACCCCCACATCAGCCTCGCGAGCCTCAACCTCGATAAAGCAGCCTAAACCCTCAACCCTATCAATGGCTACAGTAGCACCTTCACCTTCAAAGTACTCTCTCAGCTTCCTAACACTAAGAGCATGTTTAAAGCCAAGGTGCTCGAGGAGCCCTATTATATCACCTTCCACCCTAACGTTAACCTCAAGCCTCTCCTTAAACCTAGAAGAGACCCTAGGACCCTTATACGTTAACGTAACCACGTTCCCCGAAATCCTAACTCTAAGAGCTTCATCTGATGACATGAAATCCTTGCAGGGGTGCGAGTAGTAGCTATCAACTTCCTCGAATAAACCTTTATACTTAAACCCTAGGGTTTCAAGCTTAGCTCTAAGACCTTCCAAGCTACCACAGTCAACCCTGAACTTAGCCTCTACCTCGTTCAACCACCTAACCCCAGAACACTTTGGTTAGGAGGCTAGCTTGTTTAGCCTTTAGTTACACCTATAGGCTTCATCCTAGCTACGAGCTTGGCTATGCCAACTGCATCTGCAACCTCTGCAACCTTATCAACATCCTTGTACGCTTCAGGAGTCTCCTCTACAACAGTCTCTATGTTACTAGCCTTAATGTATATACCCTTGCTCTCCAACTCGGCCACGACATCCCTAAAGCTCCTCTTCCTCTTAGCAGCAGCTCTGCTCATCCACCTACCTGCACCGTGAGGTGCTGTATACCAGCTTTTAACACCCTCAGGTATCCCCGCTAGTATGTAGCTTGCTGTCCCCATGCTACCAGGTATTAGTACCGGTTGCCCCACACTCCTATACTTCACCGGTATCTCCGGGCTCCCCGGTGGGAAGGCTCTCGTAGCCCCCTTCCTGTGTATTACGAGTTTCATCCTCCTACCTTCAACATCGTACTCCTCTATCTTAGCAATATTATGGGCTACATCATATACAATCCTCATACCGATCTTATCCGGGTCCACGTGGAATACCTTCTTAAAACTCTCCCTCGTCCAGTGCGCTATCATCTGCCTATTAGTCCATGCGAAGTTAGCCGCTGCAGCCATGGCTCTAAGGTAGTTCTGAGCCTCCCTACTACTCCACGGGACGCTAGCCAGCTCCCTATCCGGAGGTATAGTACCATAGGCTCTCATAGCCCTCTCCATTACAACTAGGTAGTCGCTGGCAACCTGATGCCCTAGACCCCTACTACCAGTATGTATCATAACAACTATCTGGCCTTCAAAGAGGCCGTAGACCTTAGCTATCTCCTCATCGTACACCCTATCAACAACCTGAACCTCCAGGAAGTGGTTACCACTACCAAGAGTGCCGAGCTGCTCAGCACCCCTCTGCTTAGCAGTCCTACTAACAGCATTAGCATCCGCGAGATCCCAACTACCCCTCTGCTCTATAAGCTCAATATCGTCAGACCAACCATAACCCCTACCGAGAGCCCACTCAACACCCTCATTAAGAACCCTCTCGAGCTCCTGCACGGAGAGCCTAACCTTACCAGTACTCCCAACACCACTAGGAACATTCCTGTAAATCTCATCAACCAACTCCTTAATCCTAGGCCTAACCTCCTTAACCGTTAAATCGGTCCTAATCACCCTCACACCACAATTTGATACAACTACACCCTCCGCTACAAAGTTGTGAGCTTCATCATCTACAGTTATATCGTAGACAAGGCCATTGTAGGGTACCGTTATTACATCCTCGACCTCATCCCATACAATATCACCTTCAAGCCTACTTGAAACCCACTCCTCGAAAGCGGGGAGGTTGTAGGCTATACGAGGCTCCTCCCTCCTACCCTCATAGAGACTCCTCTCAACGAACCTCCCGTTAACGTAATCCGATACAAGGACCTCGACAACCTGGCTCTTGGGGAAACCAGCTTTCCTAAGTGCTACAGCTAGGGCTTCCACAGCCTTCCTTTCAGCTAGAACGCTAACCTTATACTTCAACCATACAACGGCTGCTAGAGCAAGCCTCCTCCTCTCCGGGTTATACTCGTAGCCTATGGTGCTCCATAGCTTGATCAGATTCTCTGGTTTTGCTAAAATCTGTAGCCTAAGCCTAACCCCGCTACCCTCTACAACCTTGTTTATACCGGTAACCTTAACCCCGAGCTCCTCAAGCATCCCAGCTATATCCTCTAGGAATCTAAGCCCTGCCTCCTCAAGCTCGACACTCTTAGTGATGGATAGTAGTGGTGGTTCGAAGTTGTACCCGTTGATGGTCTGAGGTTTGTTAAGCTCCGCTCCGAAGAGTGCTGCTAGATACAACCTCTTAACCCACCTTGGCATCCTCTTAAGCCACCCTGGAACCCTGTAGGCCTCGTAGACCTTCCTACCCCTAGGAGCACCTAGGGCTATGAGGAGCTCCTTGAAACTTCTAGCTGAGACTGCTACAGAGTACTCTGTGGTTATGTAGAGCTTACCATCCCTCTCAACCCTCTTAACCCTAACTCTGACCTTCGATGGTTTATAGCCTAGCTCCTCTATATCCCTTCTAACCTCCTCTAAGCCCTCGGGGGATCCATAAAACACAGTCATCTTACCGCTTCCACCGTTAAACGAGCCATCTCCGGTGAAGTATGCTAGTAGTTTAACTAGGATTGGTAGCTTAGGGTGTTTAGATGTCAGCGGTAGCAAGCCCCTCCTCTTAAGCTCTCTAGCTATACCCTTCGGGAACATATCCTCTGTGAGTATCACGAAATCCTCTGGCTCCTCGTAGTCGACTCCCTCGAATGGATGTAGGGCTACGAGCTCCCCTTTCCTGATTAGAGCTGCCTCCTTCATACCATCTCTTGTTAGTATTGGGTGGTCTGGTGAGGCTTGTATAGTGTACCCACTCTTAGTCCTAATCCTGATAAGCTTATCCTCATACCTCCACATGAAGTATTTTACCCTAGAGCTCCTAGCCCCACCCTTACCTATAGATACAACCTGACCTCCCCTCCTAAGCTCCTCTATAGGTATCCTGTACCCGAACCTAGTAAGAACCCTTGTTCCCGGTGGTAGGCAGTTGATATCATAGCCTATCCCCCCAGGGCTTATGACTCCATCCTCTTCTATAGCCATTGCTGCTACACCGCCTACTGGGAATCCGTAGCCTTGGTGGCCGTCTGGCATTACGAGACTGTATTTCTGGATCCCCTTTAGGCACGCTACGTTCATTGCCTGTACTAGTGTTAGATCCTCTTTCATCTTGTTTATTAGGAAGTCGTCAGCGTATATTATGACCGGTACCTTCATGCAAGCTTTAGCCTCCTTAGGTATCATCCAGACGTTCTCATCAACCCTCCTAAGAGGTACTGTCACGCTACCTGCACCCTATTTCAACTAGAATACGCTCCCTGGGGGTTTTAAGCTCAACTAATGTACTAAGTGTTTGGAGGGTTTGCTTTGGTAGGCTACCTGGGTGGAGGGCCTCTGGTTGAGGGTTTGCTTAAGGTGGGCTCGTGCCTTGAAGCTAGAGCTGGTGTTAGCGTGGAGCTCTTCCTAAAACTTGTTGAGAGAGCTCCTAGAGAGGAGTACGGTGATTTTGGGTTTCCACTTCTGAGATTCGTTAGAGCGGATTCTGTCGAGGGGGTTGTAGGGTCTGTAGCCTCATGTCTCGGGGGTAGCGTGGACTATCTAAGCTTAGATGTTGTCAAGGGGTTTCTCAACATTAGGTTTAACGAGGTTAAGCTAGGGGGTGTTGTTATAGACCTTACGGCTAACGGGTGGGCTCCGGGCATCGCTAGGGTTGGGGATGGAGAGGTTAAAACTATTGTTGTAGAGCATACAAGCGCTAACCCCGTACACCCACTACACATGGGCCATGCTAGGAACTCTAGCCTAGGGGATACGCTAGCTAGGATGTTGAAGGCTAGGGGTCATAGGGTTGTAAGGAGGTTCTATGTAAACGATATGGGGAGGCAGGTTGCGGTTCTAACGCTAGGCTTTAAAATACTAGGGTTAACACCGCAATATGTAGCTTCAAGGCTTAAAGCTAAGATAGACCATGCAGTAGGATGGGTCTACGCTCTAACGCATACAACCATAGACCTAGTCCTAGCCAGGAAAGGCGCCATAGAGGAGAACGTGGAGTCCCTGGCGTCTACCATAGCTAGGCTTAGGGAGAAGGATGTAGAGCTAGCTGATATGATAATAGAGAATGTTATGAAACTAGAGGACCCTGAGGCTGAGCTATCGAGGATAATGTCCAGGTATGAGGCGGGGCTTGAACCTGAAAGGTCTATTGTTAGAAGTGTAGCAGGTAAGGTAATAGAGGGTTTCAAGGAGACCCTGGAGAAGCTGGGCGTCGAGTTCGACTACTGGGATTGGGAAAGTGATGTGGTGTGGAGCGGGCTCCTATCAAGTACCCTGGAGAAGCTGAAAGGATCTAGGTATATTGTTAAACATAAGGACGCCCTAGCCTTGGATGTAGCGAGGGTAGCCAAGGAGGTTGTAGAGCCTAGTGGGGAGCTCAGCCAGACTATAAGGCTCCCTAGGGGGTTTGAGATACCGCCTATGATACTTGCTAGGAGCGATGGAACGACATTATACTGGACAAGGGATATAGCTTACAGCCTTTACAAGTTTGAGAGCTCCAAAGCTGATATGGTTGTAAACGTTATAGCTGGAGAGCAGAGGCTGCCACAGCTCCAGATAAGGCTAGCTCTCCTAGCGTTGGGGAGGGTTAGGGAGGCTGTTAACATGATACACTACGACTACGAGATGGTTAGACTCCCCGGTAGGGTTATGAGGGGTAGGAGGGGTGAGTATGTATCGTTAGATGAGATAGTAGAGGATGCAGAGGCTAGAGCCTTACAGGAGGTTCTTAAGAGGAACCCGGGGTTGGGCGTGGAGGAAGCTAGGATCATAGCTGGGAAGGTTGCCGTTGGAGCTATAAGATTCAGCCTCGTCCAACCCGGAGCTCTTAAACCAATAGTATTCGATGTGGAGAAGGTTCTAAACTTCGAGGAGAACACCGGCCCCTATCTACAGTATACATACGCTAGAGCCCATAACATCCTAGAGAAGCACGGCCCCATAGACTTCAGCTTAGCAGATCCGAGGGCTTACGGTGATAGCCTTAGGAGAGCACTGCTAATCCAAACCCTAACATACCCCCTGGTGGCCGCTAAGGCTGCTGATGAGCTTAGACCAGAGGATCTAGCATCGTACCTGTTAAAGCTCGCAGATACATTCAATAGGTGGTATCAGAGGGATAGCGTTATACACGAGCAAGACATGGGAGCTAGGGAGGCTAAGGCAATTCTAGTTAAGCTTGTTAGAGACGTTCTATCCTCAGGCCTGGGGGTCCTCGGAGTACCAGTGCTTGAGAGGATGTAGTGGGAGCTCTAGTTTATAAGATTCGGGAAGCTAAGTGCTCCCGGTGGCTAGGGTGGAAGAACGGCTGTAGCAAGGTTACTAGCAAGGCTTAGAGGGGTCTTCGAGATAACAAGTGGGCTTGCTATAGGCTACATAGTCTACACCTTCAACGTGATAGTCTTCGCAACCCTATACCCTCTAGTTGAGGGTAAGAAGGAGGTTATAGCCCTAATACCTGTTATGAGCGATCTTAGAGGGGATATACTAGGCTCCTCAGCATCAAGGCTTAACACAATACTACACCTAGGCCTGGTTACCCCTAGCATCTACACCTTAACCAAGATAGAGTTGAAACCAACACTAGCCATATCTATGGTGACGGGCATTAGTATGTCAATCGTATCATTCATATATACGAGGATGCTAGGAGAACCCGTAAACCTTGAGGAAATGGTGTCCATAGGGTTCCTAAGCTCCATGATAGCAACGCTAACGTTAATGCCCTATATAGCCCTCATAGCGTCTGAAGTGTTCAAGAGGGGGTTTGATCCAGGTAACCTACTACCAACACTAGTAACAACTGTAGGTGATCTAGTGACATTACCGTTCTTAATTGTAGCCTTCATCCTAGTAGCCTCTACACCCTCAAACATAACACCCCTCCTGTTCCTTACAGTCACATCCATAAGCTTGGCTTTCTACACAGCATCATACTCCTATGGGGGTTCAAGGATTAGGAGGATACTCACAGAGAGGCTCCTAATCCTACTCCTACTTACAATAACAGAACCTCTAGTAGGAGCTTTCCTAGCATGGCTGGAGGAGGGGCTAGCCGAAATGCGTTTAATACACTTAGCTACATCGTTCATAGGCGTTAATGGAGCCCTAGCATCCATAGCTGGGGTTAGGTTGAGCGCAACACTACACATGTACGGCATTGAAGGTTTAACGGGTAGGCTTACTATAATAGCACGGGATGTAGCACTAGCATCGATACCAGGAGCACTTCTAATAAGCTTAGTTGGGTATACTACCCAAACATTGATAGGAGCTCATGGCACCGTAGGGTTAATAGCTATGATAGCAGTGGTAGCCACGGCCACAATAGTGCACATAGCAATAGGTTTAATATCTGCACTAGTAGTAAGCATAGGCTCCTACAAGCTAGGCCTCGACCCGAACAACGTCGCCATACCGGTAATAACGACCGTCATGGACATAACTGGTATACCAATACTCTACATAACCGGGCTTCTCGTACTTAGCTAAAACCACTAGGTGTAAGAACTCCACCAGCATGCACAATCATCCTTCTAGGATACCGTAGACTGCCTAGACTTCCCAATGAAAACCGTACCCTCTAGGAGGTGGAGGTAGAACACCATTACTAATTATTAGGTTTAGCGAGTACAGAGTACATGGATGATACGATGGTAAGAGTTGGCCGTATAAAAGCTGTTAAAAATAGGGTTGGCTTGATAAGGGGGTTTATACGTGGCGGTAAGGATTCCAATTAGGATAACGAGGGGTGAGAGGGTAGTAGAGGTTTCAGCTCTACTTAACAGCGGTTATGAGGCTATTACAAGTTTGACAATAAATGCAAATATCCATGCTTACCTGAATCACCGTTAGACTTATAAGTCTCAGTTGATACTACGTAGTACCGATGATGAGGTTGTGTAAGTACTGCACGCGCGGGTGCTATGATGATACTTGAGCACCCCCATAGATGGGAGCCCCATGGCGTTGGGCTCGACCGGAGCCCATGAGGTGTGGGTGAAGCAAGTGAACCCACACCAAGGCCCAACCCCGCTAACGAAAATACAGGTATTTGGAGATACAATCAAATACCATTAGCGGGGAAACGCTAACACACCACAACTACTGATCCCCATATGGCTTGTTCGAAAGCTCGAGCTATGGCCTCCTTCGGTCGACTCGCGTGAGGAGGTCTTCGATACAGCAGGGGGCCCTCTCAAAGTCTGGGTTGTTGGGGGAGCTGCCGTTGTTAGAGCTCTAGGTGGTGATGTTGAATCAAAAGATGTTATAGTTGATATAGTGATATCACATCTAGCCGATGAGCCATTAATAAGTGATAGGCTGGCTGGAGCTCTTGAGATAGCGGTAGAGGACTTCGCCGAGGGGCTATGGAGGTTTAGATGGGAGCCTCTAAGTAAGCTTAGGAGGAGCTCTCGCACCCCATCTTAAATCCTTAACCCTCTCGTTGCATAGGATTAAAAAGGAGTTTCAAGGCTTTACTAAAGTGTGGTGGTTGAGGATAGGGGTTTTCGAGTGGAGGTATATCGCCTTAATAGCCGCGTTGTACCTTATACTAGGTGTTTTCATAATCTCCCTCATATATCCTGGAGCAGATCTTAATGGTCTTGTGGCCCCCATTGGCTTTAGGGTTACCTTCTACAATAGTAGCCCGGTGATAGCCGTGCTCTCCTCCGGGAGCTCAACGTATGTTTACTGGGCTGGGAGCGTCTACAGTCTCCGTTCTCCTGTGAGTGCAGCGTGCTATGATGGTTCAAGGTTGTTCATTATCGTAGGTGATAGTCTCTACATTGTGAATTCTAGCGGTGTGTCTACCCGTATTGGGTTTAACTTAGATGCTATGCTAGCTGGTGTTCTCTGCGGTGAAACCACCTACGCTATTCTAATCTCCAATGGGAGTTTGATGCTTGTTGATGTGAAGAGAGGTGTTGGGTTTAAGCTTAGCGGTTTCCCGCTGGGTAGTAATGGTATTTCAGGGCTCCAGGTGGGTGGAGATGTGTACATTGCTAGTGGTAATAGAGTGGTATTGGTTGGTAGGGGTTCTATCACCACATATGAGCTCCCAGACATTGCTGTTATCCGAGGTCTAGCTTTATCCCATGATGGTTTGGTTGCCTACGGCTCCTGGGGTGATATGGGTCTTATATACAGGTTTAGTGTTGGGGAGGCTATATTGTTGAACGTGCCAGGTAGGGTTACCTCTGTTGACGCTGTATCATGCTCTAGCTATAGGTGTTGGGCTGTTGTAAGACCCTACGGAGACTGGCTTATAGTAGTTGAGTTTAACAACTGGAGGTACACATCACATGCTAAGATAGTAGCTGTTAAGTCTTTCGTATACCACACCTCGGGAGCGTCGGATAGGATTTGGATTTCAGGAGAGCTAGTCGACTTAGGTGTTGTAGCCCTAGGGGTTTCATCGACGAGGGAGGCTGTGGTAGGGTTTAATAGTACACATGCAGTTCTATGGACTGAGAGTTACATAACACCAACACCTAGACTTTCTAAAATCAAGGTCTACCCTTCTACCGGGGAAGCTGAGGTACAGATTGTTAGAGTGGAGCTCCTAGAAGGTAGTGAGGGTCTTCAACATGGTAGTGTTGTATTTAAAGCTGTGAAACCCCAGGTTGATAGGTTGGCTACTCTTATAACCCTTACAGTGGTTACACTTCCAATCCTAGTATACCTTATACAGTTCAAAATAGACGAGGAGGGTTAGAGGCCGCGTCTCCTCAGGAGCTCGATGGACGCTACAATTAGGATTATCGCTGCAGAGACAATAGCTGCTTGTAGTGGAGCAAGCCTTGAGTACCCTTCAACACTATAGTTGACCCTTACACTTACCGTGGGCTTCGAGGCTTCAGTTACTATAACAATTATGTTATCCCCTGTAGCTAGCCTAGCTTCTATGACGGGCGTTGAGCCTCCAGCTTGTACTACCGGGATCACCTCGCCTAGTAGTGATAGTGCTTGAACTATGGCTGGGCTAGCCTGGATTAAAGCTACTACATATGCAACTCCAGCTCTTAGATCGAGTTGTGGTCTGGACGCTGATACATTCAGATTTAAAGCTCTAAATTGTTGTACTAGCGTGTACGGGTCGCCTGTGAGCCTCATGTAGTACATGTTAGATGCTCCCTCAACCTCTACGCTAACCTTGCCGGAGCTCGTTACGCTACTAACGCCTAGGAATAATGTTGTACCGGGGCCTACGGGTATGGTGTTCCTGTAGGAGCTCTCAAGCCTTGCACCGTAAAGATCTGCTACAATACTTGAGATCACAAGTGCTATGGATATGGCTACTAGGAGCCTTGATGGTAGTGTTATGGTTGATAAAACTCTACTCATAGAACCTCAAACCTCCTAGACATGTAGGTGAGATATGCTAAGATCACCAGGATGGATAGCCCAGGTACTAGTGTTAGCTGCCAAACCTCATAGTCTAGGTTTGAGTAAGCGTAATAGGCTATATTAGATAGGTACATCGCCTCCCCAACCCTTCTCACAACATCACTACCTATAGCCTCCCCAATCCCCGTTAGTATTAAGTGTAATGCTATGTAGGTGAAGTAGACTGCAACGCTTAGAATACCGCTTGTAGCCTGGCTCTTAACCCTAACAGCTATCAGTAGGAATATGCTACCGTAGAGCACTGCCTGGAATAGAAATGCAAGGTACATGCCCAGGATTACATCGAGGCCTCTATACAAAGTAGACCCTAGTAGTATGAGGATTGTTACCAGAGGTGTAGCTAGTATGAGAGCTGATGGTATGATGACCCTGCTTACAAGTAAAACCACCGCCACTGTAACCCTGTGAATAGGGTATGTGAGGTAGAGGTTTAGAATACCGCTTTGAATCAAAGTTGCTAGACCGGCTGAGCTCCTAATAGCTAGGAATAGAGCTGTGGCTATGAGAGTAGGATCTAATGCTATCCTCGAAGCTATAATGGGGCTTGTCACAGGCTGTATTGATACAAGTATGGCTCCGAGCATTGCTAGGAGTACTACTAGCACGTCGAGCCCAGGAGGTCTAAGGACATCGCTTATATCGATGTAGAGGATGTGGTAAACTCTAGTAAGCCCTCCGGTCCGGGAGCTCAAGTAACATCACCTGCGCTTAGCAACTCCTCCAGGGTGGTGCCTATGAAGTCGATGTTCATTAAGAAGACTCCGTTCCTCGAAGCTGTTGTTAGGAGCTCAAGCAACACCTCATACCCCCCTTTCCCAACCTCCACTAGTACATTGTAGCCTTCGATTCTAACGTTAAACCCACTAGTTTTAAGCATGTGGGCTAGCTTCTCTGGATCACTACACCTAATCCTAGCCACAGGATTCTTGTATATGAGATCACTAGGGCTACCTGAGGCTATAACCCTACCCCTGCTCATGACTATAAGCCTGGAGGACACCCTGGTAACCTCTGGTATAACATGGGATGATACTAGGAACGTTATCCCCTCATCTCTATTAAGCCTAGCTATAAGCTCTAAAACCCTAAGCCTCTCAACAGGATCAAGATTACTCGTAGGCTCATCTGCTACAATGAAACGTGGATTAGCTAGGAGAGCGTGGGCTATAGCGGCTCTCTGCTTAAGCCCAGCGCTTAACGCAGAAAAAGTCTTCCACTCGTGACCCTCAAGCCCGGCAAGCTTAATAACCTTCCTAACATCATCGAAACCACCACCATACATCCTAGCAACGTGGAAGAGTAGATCCTTAACACTTAGGGAATCGGGGAGAAAAGGCCTCTCAAAGATAACACTAACACCAACCCTAGCCTCAGGATCTACATAGGGGTCGAGGCCGTTAAGAAGCACAGAGCCTGAATCCCTCCTCATAAGCCCAAGAGACACCTTAATCAATGTAGTCTTACCAGCACCATTAGGCCCGAGAAGGCCTACAACCTCACCCTCAAAAACATCTAGAGAAACACCATTAAGAGCTCTAACCAAACCAAACTTCTTGGTAACATTGGAAACCCTAAGTAATGCTTCCAACACCTACCGCCAATACTAGGAAAGCCTACCTAAACCTATATAAACTTAACTCACTAAGGGTGAGTTCTAGTATTACAGCTCTTTAGCTATCCTCCAGGCCACCATAAGGCTTAGAGCATTGATTGTTAACTGTGGGTTGACTATTGTAGTTGAAGGTATTATGGATGCGTCCGCTACGTAGAGGTTATCGTAGTTGAATACCCTTCCATCGCCATCTACGACTCCTGCACTAGGGTCTCCCGCCATCTTAGCTGTTGACATGGGGTGGTAGGCGCTTAGTTTGAAGAGACCTGGTTTCGCTCTATCCAGTACTCTTCTAGCGTCTTCAACATTATACACCCCCTGGGTGGTCTTTAGTGGTAGGTATACTTTCCTAGCACCTGCTGCTAAGAGTATCTCTGTTGCTAACTTAACACCCTCCCTTATCTTCTCCAGGTCCTCGCTTGATAGGTTATAATCTGCTACTCCTAGCACCGCCCTTCTCGGTACAGCCCCTGTGTTCTCATCGCTAACCTGTACTCCTATTGATGCTAGGTATGGATACTCGTGGATCTCCTCGAAGGGGATGCTTCCAGCACTATAGCCTATGCCCGGTGGTGGTAGTGTTGCTAGTAATAGTACTCCGAGATCTTCTAGGAGGTCGGCTACATAGTACGATTGCATTGTGCCAACCCACCCGTTGACCTTATAGTTCATGATCGCTGTTACTCCGAGAGCTGGGTGTATGTGGAGGTGTGCACCGAGATTCCTATTCCTAATACCTGACGCTAGGAGTAGCCTCGGGGTATTCAGAGCTCCAGCTGATACAACAACAGCTCTAGACTCCACTCTAACACTAACACCTCCAAGCTCCACCTCGACACCTAAAACCCTACCATCGCCTAGCAGCACCCTCCTCACATAAGCGTTTGTGTATACCTCTAAACCTCTACTAACAGCATCTCTTAGGAAGGAAAGCCTCATCTGACCTCCTCCCCGCCC
>Ga0079997_112471_pt1 | contig 73561 bp, 80 predicted proteins | sample PerSpoCPS_CMetaG_FD_69200 | JGI IMG/M metagenome (GOLD analysis project Ga0079997, IMG submission 69200) | Archaeal communities from Yellowstone National Park, Wyoming, USA - Perpetual Spouter C (PS_C) MetaG (SPADES assembly) (version 2) | ecosystem: Environmental > Aquatic > Thermal springs >...
TTCTGGGATCGGCGGGTTCCCGCAGCGGCCTTCAAGGCTGCCTCGTTATCCTGGGTGTTCTGACCGGACGTGAGAGCTGTCGCCGAGTTGAGGGGCGCATGAGTTCGAGTCCTGCCCGGCGCTTCGCTCGGTTCTGTCAGAAGTTGCGGTTTTCGCAATTTTTGCAGCACAAATTTTGCGGAACAATCAAACTGCACCAGGTGACAAAAGTACAGCGAGATCTGCCTTATAAACCCCTTATAAAGGGGTGAAACGATATATCCAAATAGTGGCCTTAGAAATCAATTGTGCGAAGAGGTGCCGCGGCAGAAAGCCGCGGAGAGCCGAAAAATCCCGGAATTGGGCTCGGTGATCCCGCGAGAGGGAGTTGAAAGTAATATTGGTCGTGTTGGCTGACGTTTATACAAATATCGCTGGTGATCCCGCGAGAGGGAGTTGAAAGTAATATTGGTCGTGTTGGCTGACGTTTATACAAATATCGCTGGTGATCCCGCGAGAGGGAGTTGAAAGAAAAAGACGGCCACGCCGACGACGGCAAGCCCCACGATGAGCGGTGATCCCGCGAGAGGGAGTTGAAAGTCCCGGCCTCGCCCACGTTCAGCCTCTTCTTCGACATATACGTGATCCCGCGAGAGGGAGTTGAAAGCACCTCATGGGCGCGGAACTCAAGCTCATATCCCAACAGCTTAGCAAGTGATCCCGCGAGAGGGAGTTGAAAGTGATGATGGCTTCATACACGACTTCCATCTTGTCGGGATTGTGATCCCGCGAGAGGGAGTTGAAAGGTCGCGGGAGGCTCATACAACTATTCGCTCGAAATAGAGCTCCCGTGATCCCGCGAGAGGGAGTTGAAAGAAAATTCTGCTCTCGATGGCTTTTTGTTTACCCAGACGGGTGATCCCGCGAGAGGGAGTTGAAAGTTTGATTTCTTCGGCAACCGTCCGGTCACCCTTCCAGATTCTGATCGGTGATCCCGCGAGAGGGAGTTGAAAGGCTGTTGTCTCTCGCCGTACACTGTGCTTTTGTTCAGATTGGACGGGTGTGATCCCGCGAGAGGGAGTTGAAAGTCCCGAGGCGAATTTCCGACCCGGAAGGTCGGAAATGACCCGGAGTGATCCCGCGAGAGGGAGTTGAAAGTTTTGCCCTCTCCCTCTTTCAACTCGAGGCGCCAAATGACGTTCGTGATCCCGCGAGAGGGAGTTGAAAGTTTTATCAGCTGCCTCAGCTCTTCCAGCACTTCCATTCCCGACACATTTAGGTGATCCCGCGAGAGGGAGTTGAAAGATGTACCACCCGATGAACGCCATTATCGCCAGGATCGGGAAGTGATCCCGTGATCCCGCGAGAGGGAGTTGAAAGTTCATGTGGGAGACGACTGACGCAGCATCTTCTATGACGCCGGTGATCCCGCGAGAGGGAGTTGAAAGTCACTTCAGTCTCTTCCGTCGCTGAGTCTGTTGGCCCTGTGGTCAGTGATCCCGCGAGAGGGAGTTGAAAGTCAGAATCGCGATAGCAGCGTCGCTTAGCGGGAGATAGGAGCCGTGATCCCGCGAGAGGGAGTTGAAAGCCTTGCATCCCCCTCTCCTCAACTAAATCAACTAAATCTAAGTGATCCCGTGAGAGGGAGTTGAAAGGTGGAAGTTCCGTGGCGGGTCATATATTTCGATTGTCCCATGTGATCCCGAGAGAAGGAGTTGAAAGTGGTATGGGGAATCGACCCTGCGGAGCGCACGCCTGGGCCTCGTGATCCCGAGAGAGGGATTGAAGGAGAATACCCCAGGATGATCGGCCGGCCCCTCAGGAACTGAACCTATCAGCGCGACGGACCGCTACGAGGGCGTGAAGGGGACGTTCGCCGACGACGTGGCGGCCCTCAGGGAGTCGATAAGGAAGAGGTACGGCGAAAAAGTGGCAGAGGCGCTCTCGGTGCCGGCATCGAAGCTGACGGAGCTGCACAGCAGAGGCGTCGTCAAGACCAACCACTCGGTCCTCGAGCTGATCTGCGCCGCCCACCTGATCTCGAGGGGTTATGAGGTCGACGTGGAGAGGCACCTTGAAGGTCCTCTGGTCTGCGACGTCTACGGCGTCAAGGGCGAGGGTACTGTGATCATCGAGATCGAGACCGGCTTCACCTCACCTGAGCACGCTCTGGACACCCTCACCTACCTCAGGGCCAGGATCGCCAGCAAGGTGGCCCGTTACAGCAGGTTCGCCGACCGCTTCTGCCTCGCCACGCCGAGGAACAACATCCTCGAAATCCACAGCGCCCTCGTCAAGCCCCCAGCCTACAGGACCGAGGCCGAGCTCATGAGGCTGAAGGCCCTCTGCGACCTCTACTACTCGAACCCACCGGTGACTTTGGAGGAGCTCAGGAACTGCAGGCTCCACTCGGTGATGGTGATCGACGTCGACGACGTCTCAGTTCAGGAGTTCTCGCCCGAGGAGTACAAGGAGATGCTGACGCGGTGCGGGCTCTCGAGGTGGGACGATTAAGGCTCCTGCACCTCCTGGAGGTACCTGGGCCCGGAGGCGGCTATGACCCTCCAGAGAAGTGCGGAGGATGAGAACGCGTAGACGATCAGACCTGCGAAGAGGACGGGGTTGGGCGCATCGGCCGCAGGGTCCAGAACCCTCACCACCATGACGGGCAGGGCCAGCAGCGTAGAGCCGAGCGTCGGGAAGAGGACGTAAAGAAGGGAGCCGAGGGAGAGGGGCGAGGCGGCGACCCTTGAGGAGACGGAGACCGCGACCGAGAGAAGGGACCCGAAGGAGGCCATGGTGAGGAGCAGGAGGAGGTCGATCGCGAGGAAGGGGACCTCGCTGGAACCTATCGAGATGAGGCCGTACAGGATCAGCGCGAAGGCGGCAGTCACCGTCAAGTAAGACAACGGGAGCGTGGAGACGTAAACCCTCAGAGCATCGCCCGAGACGGCGACGTACCAAGTGTTCCTCCGCTCCGAGACGTTCCAGTTGATCGCGAGGAGGGCCGGCAGCATGGGCGTGTACAGAGCCACCATCGAGAGCTCAGCAAGCCTCGGGAAGCTTCCGAAGCCGGTGAGCCTCGGTATGGCCGAGTTGACCAGCGTGAGGAAGGCCAGCACCATCGCTCCGGTCCAGAGGCTCCCCTCCCGGGCGACCCGGGTCAGGTGGAGCGCGTACATCGTCAACCATATCCCTCCGCGGCCCACCGCTCTCAGCGAAGCGGTCAGGAGGCCTGGAACCCTCAGGTAGCGGGGCATCCTCCTCGGAGGCTCCATCAGGACCGTCAGGAGGACCGGCGAGACGGAGGCGTGGAAGTCGACCCTCGACGCGATAGCGTAGGCGGTCACTAGGACCGCAAGGTAGAGAGCGACCACGGGGAGAAGGGAGCTGTTGCCGCTGAGGAGGAGCGCCAGCGCCTGTACCGGGTGGTATGTAGCCCACTCTGGGAGCTCGAGGCCCGCCGCGTGGAGGACCAAGGGGAGCGATATCAGCCCCATCACCGACCATCCGAGGACCTTCGAGGCCCTCTCGCCGACGATCGACCTGGAGATCCCGAGGAGGTGAGAGGTCATGGTGGCCATCAGGATCGCCGTCGTGTAGGAGAGCGCCGCGGCCGGCAGGTAATGCGCGTGCCTCGGATAGGTCAGCACCGTTATGGCGACCAGCGAGGTGGGCACCGAGTAGAAGCCCAGCAACATCGCCTGGAACAGCAGGTCCGAGAGGAGGAAGACGTGGGGCCTGACGGGCGTCGTGAGGACGAACTCCACCTCGTAAGGGAAGGCCGTTATCCCTCCCCTCGTCCCTAGGAACGCACCCAACGCGAGCATCGCCGTCACCGTCACGACCGAGAGGGTCTCGATGGCACCCGACTGCCCTGCCGGAGACTGGGAGCCGAGGAAGCGGAGGAAGAGCGCGAGAGCTCCGACCACGAAGGTCCAGAGCAGGTAGAACGTGAGGAGCGAGAGGACGGACCTCGGTGACCTCCTGACGTGGCCGAAGTACTGCCTCACCTTCGCCGCGAGGAGGATCCAGATCAGTCCCTTCCCCACCTCGAGCCCCTCACGATGCTGATGAAGGCCTCCTCCAGCGTCGCCCCCTCGTCGAGCCCTGCCCTCCTGACGATCTCGCTGATGGTCCCCGAAGCCACAGCCACCCCAGAGTTGATGATGGTGGCCCTGTCGCAGAGCCTCTCGACCGAGTCGAGCAGGTGCGTGCTGACCAGCACCGCTCCGCCGGCCTTAGCCGTCTCCCGCATCAGCAGCTTCGCTACCCTCTGAGCCTCCGGATCGAGGCCGTTGAAGGGTTCGTCGAGCACCAGTATCTTGGGCGAGTTGATCACCGCAGCCGCGAACGCAACCCTCTGCCTCGTCCCCTTCGAGAGGTCGTGGATGAGCCGGTCCATGTGCGCATCTAAGCCGAAGAGCGACGCGACCTCCTCGGTCCTCTCCCTCGCCTCCTCCGGCTCCAGGCCCTTCAGCCTCGCGATCAGCAGAAGGAACTCCTTCACGGTCAGGTACTCGGGAAGGGCCGGGTTCTCCGGCAGATACCCTATCAGCTCCCTGAAGCCCCTGTCTTCTGGCACCTCCCTCCCTCCGACCCTTATCGTTCCCCTGTCGGCCCTCAGCAACCCCACGACACACTTCACCGTGGTGGTCTTACCAGCGCCGTTGGGCCCCAGAAGGCCGTGGACCTCTCCGGCCTCCACCGTGAAGGTCAGGCCCCTTATGACAGGGCCCTCGCCGAAGTCCTTCCAGAGGTCCCTGACCTCGATCAACCCCATGCCCGAAGGGCCGCACGGTGAAAAAAGGTTAGCTCAACCGAGGAACGTGTAAACGGCCGCCGCCACGACCGCACCGGTCAGCGCGCAGACCATGTTCACCGCCTGATTGTCGAAGCCCCTTATCCCCCTAATGAGGACCGCAGGCTCGTCGCAGTGGTTCGGCAGCTCCGTGAGGGCCCCGCAAACCCTGCACCTGTACATGGCCTGGAGGAGCTGTCCAGCTACGCTGTCGGCGGTCGCTCCGATCAGGGAGGCCAGCAGGACGGCCACCAGCAACTTGACCGGGCTCGCTGGGTTCGCCAGGAAGGGCAGCGAGACCGCGTAGGAGATCGCAGCGGCCATCAGCACGCCCAAGTAGCCCAGCGCCGTGACGCCGCCCGGCTCTCCGGGCCTCGCCTCACCGAACCCGATGATCCTCCTGACCTTGCCCCTGCTGAGGAGACCCACCTCGGTTGCCATCGTGTCTGCGAAGACCGCGGCCACAGACCCTATGAAGGCGAAGAGGTAGAGGTGGTGGTTCTGTGCGTCGAGGGCGCTCATGACCGCTGCGACACCTGCGACCCCTCCGTTCCCTACTACGTTCCTCCACCCCCTCATCCCTCCCTTCAGCTCTGCCGCTCCGATCGACCTCTTCCTCTCGTAGCCGACCCGCGTGAAGGCCGCTGAGACCGCGAGGAACGTCACCAGTAGCAGAGCACCTCCCCTGCCTATGGTGAGGTAGACGACAGCGCCGAGGAGGACCGCCACAGCGCCTCCGGCCGCATCGAGGACCCTCGTCCTCCAGACGACGACGCTGACGACCGAGAGGAAGACGGCCGCCTCCAGCAGGAGCCAGGGGTCAACCATGTCCCAGCAGCCTCTCCACCTCCTCCGCCACCCCTTCCCTCGAGACCTCCACCTGCCTCCCCTCCCTCATGTCCCTGATCGTCACGACGCCCCTCTCCCTCTCTCGGCTCCCGATGATGACCACGAGCCTAACCCCCCTCTCCGATGCCAGGCCCAGCTCGTCGCCCAGCGACCTTCCGGGGAAGGACATCTCCGCCTCTATCCCCCTCCTCCTGATCGCGTCGGCCACCATCAGGGCCTCTTCCGATTCGGCCCTTCCCAGCGGCTTCACCATTACCCTCGGAGCCCTCAACCTCGGCCTGTATTCCGTCCTGTCGAGGAGGTACTGCATCACCCTCGTCAACCCTATCGCCACCCCGACTCCTGGGAAGTCCCTGCCGCTGAAGAGCCCGATCAGGCCGTCGTACCTCCCTCCGCCTGCAAGGGCGACGCTGGCCCTCGGCCCATAGACCTCGAAGATCGTCCCCGTGTAGTAGCTGAGGCCCCTCGCGAAGCCCGGGTCGTAACGGATCCTCTCCTTACCTACCAGCGCCTCGAGGACCCTTTGCACGGCCTCCAGCTCCTCCACCTGCGGCCCAACCCCTTCTATTCCTGAGAGCAGCTCCCTCACAGCTCCGATCTCCCCTGACGCGCTCCCCGAGACGAGGGATTCGTAGGCCTCCGCTGCCTGCCTGTCCGTGGAGCTGCTCCTCACGACCTCCAGCGCCTCCTCCTTCCTCCCCCTGTCGATGAGGGAGAGGATGCGGTCCTGGAGCTCCTCGCCTATCCCGCACGCCGAGAGGACGGCCCTGTGGACGCCGACGTGTCCCAGCTTAACCCAGAAGTCGTTGATCCCCACGGAACCGAAGAAGTCCCTGCAGATCAGGACCTGCTCCGCGTCGGCCATCGGGTCCCTCACACCTATCAGCTCGAAACCTGCGTGGTAGAACCTCCTCCGCCTTCCCCACTGGGGCTCGTCGAGCCTGTAGCAGTCGGCGATGTAACCGAGCCTGACAGGAAGAGGCCTCCTGCTCAGCCTCGCCGCGAAGAGCCTCGCCACCGGGGCCGTCATCTCCGGCCTCAGGACCAGCCTCCTTCCGTGCGCGTCCTCGAAGCCGAAGATGTGCGTCAGTATCTCCTCTCCGCTCTTCACCGCGAAGACCTCGTAGTGTTCCACCGTAGGAGTCTCTATCAGCTGGTATCCGTAAGCCTCCATCACCTTCCTCGCGGCCCTCACCAGCTCGTCGTGGACCGCGTACTCCTCCGGCGTCAGGTCGTCCATGCCCTTCGGCGGCTCGAGGGGAGGCCTCAACCTGTGCCTGATGCTCTCTCCCGTTATTTATCCCGCAACTTGACGTGTAGAACAGTCCGTCCTTTGACCGAAAGGAACGGACCTGCGCGGAGCAGAGAGTTGACTCGATGGATTACGCTGCGCTGACGAAGCGGTGGAAAAGAAGGGAGCGGGATGGGAGGGGTGGAGCGCTTTGGCATAGGGTGCGCGCACCCGGACAGCTCGGGCGATTGGGAGTGGCGCGCTGAGGGCGTCCGGCTTACGCCTCCGCCCTTACACGCCCACCCCATCAACCCCCTCTTCTAGGGGAGCCCTCGTCGGGGACCAAGGCCCGTTGCCGGGCCCTATAGTCCCCGATTGGCCGCCTATTTTTGGGAGGGGCTTCGGGCTTAGATGCTTTCAGCCCTTATCCCCAGGGGCGCGGCTGCCCGGCGTCGCCCTGTAGGACGACCGGTACACCGTTGGCCCCGGCCCTCCGTTCCTCTCGTACTAGGAGGACCTTACCCTCAGGCGGCCCGCACCCCCAGCAGGTAGAATCCGACCTGGCTCACGCCGGTCTAAACCCAGCTCACGTTCCCCTTTAATAGGCGAGCAGCCTCACCCTTGGCCCCTGCTGCGAGGCCAGGATGGGAAGAGCCGACATCGAGGTACCAAGCCGCGGGGTCGATGGGGACTCTCGCCCGCGACGAGCCTGTTATCCCTGGGGTAACTTTTCTGTCACCACCGGCCCCCACTGGTAGGGGCCGATGGATCGCTAGGCCCGGGTTTCCCCTCAGGACCCCTTGCGTTCAAGGGTCCTGTCAGGCCGGCTTTTGCCCTTGCACTCTACAGCGGGTTTCTGTCCCGCCTGAGCCGACCTTTGGGCTCCCCCGATATCTTTTCGGGGGAGTGCCGCCCCAGCCGAACTGCCCACCTGCCGTTGTCCCAGGGCACAGGCCCCGGTTAGCGGGACAGCCCCAGGTGGCCGGTGTTACATTGGCGCCTCCCCGGGCCCCCGGAGAGGCCCGGATCGACGGCTCCCGGCTACGCTATGCACCCAGAGCCATCCCGCAGCGACAGGCTGCAGTAAAGCTCCACAGGGTCTTCTCTCCCCGCTGGGGGTTCGTGGACTGTTCGTCCACGTTATGTGGGTTCACGGGGCTCCGGGCCGGGACAGTGGGGCCCTCGTTGATCCATTCATGCGCGTCGGAACTCACCCGACAAGGCATTTGGCTACCTTAAGCATGCCCGACCTGATGGTCGGGGTTGGACCATATCATCACCCCAGCTGACATCCTTCCGTGCCAGCTGGGGCGCGTGGCGTATGGTCTCTGAGGATCCCGCCCTCGGTTAGGATCTCCAGCAACCTCCTCGACCTCTCCGGATGTCTGAATCCGATCAGTTCCGAGAAAAGCTTGACGTTCTCCCAACCCTTGACGACCAGCCTCCACTGGTAGTGCTTACCCCACGCCCTGGGCGTCTTCCTCTGATGCGAGCACTGTATTCCGTGCTTTCTCAGAAGGTCCATTGCCTGCCTTATCACCGGCCTCGCTATCATGTCAATCCCTACATAGGGGTAGGCGTACGTCTTCTCGCCGTGGCGCTGATAGTCGATGCCGCAGTAACCCTCGCTGTCGAAGAGGCCCTTGACGACGTCCAGATCGTTCCTGTAGAGTGGAGGGATCGAGGCGTTAGTCAGCTTCCTGCCCTTCGGAAAGCCGATCCTGAGGAAGAAATCGTGGACCCATCGGACGTTCGTCGAGACCAAGTAGTACTTCGTGCTGGCCCGCCTTACGTTTGGCTTTATCCCGAAGAGCTCCTCGACCGTCCGCGCGATGAACTCAACGAACTCGAGGTTAGGATCCCTGCAGAAGACCGTGTAGTAGTTACCGTACACTCCTCCGTCGCCCAGCATCACGCCGATGATGTAAGCGAGGTTCACTGAATCGTCTGCAGCCGTCCAGTTATTAGAAGATTCGGCACCTCATGGGGCGGTTTCCTGCGGGTCGGCCTCACCGGCCACGGGACTGTTACCGCTTAAGCGGTGCCCGTGACCTCCAGCCTTCCCCGCATACAGCCACGTTTAACGACCCCCTTAACCCGAGGGTCAGGGTTACCCCCGGCGCTAGCCGGCCCTTATCCCGGTTGGACCCGGGTTTCAGGTACCGGTGCTGGCCAGGATTCAGAAGCCGTTCAAAGCCTTTCGGCCTTGCGGCTTCCTATGTTTTTATTAAACAGTCGGGACCCCCTTGTCACTGCGACCTGCCAACCCCTCCTCGTCGGAGAGGAAGGCAGGCACCCCTTCTCCCGAGGTTACGGGGCCAATTTGCCGAGTTCCCTGGCCCGGAGTCACCCCAGACGCCTTGGCCTTCTCAGCCAGGGGCACCAGTGTCGGATCTAGGTACGGTCCCGCGGGATCGTTCCGGACCCCCTTTTCACTGGCTCCAGGGATCGGCCGAAGCGGCATATGCCGCCCCATCACGCCTTCACCTGGTTCTCGCCGTTACGGCACTCCCCAGGCTTCAGCGCTTGGGCAGGGCTACGGCCCTGCTCGGCCTACCCCGAAGCGTCAGGGGCCCGGCTTGCGTCGCCGCACCTACCCGCGGGGCGCCGGAATGTTAACCGGCTTCCCCTTCGGCCTACCCGGTTAAGGTCGGCCTTAGGACCGGCTTACTCCCGGCTGACGACGCATTGCCGGGAAACCCGTGCCCTTCCGGCGGAGGGGATTTCCACCCCTCTTCGCTGTCTACTACCACCGGGATCTGCATTGGCGGCCGGTCCACGGGACCTCACGGCCCCGCTTCTGCCCAGCCGCCACGCCCCCCTACCCCCACCCGTGCAAGGCACGGGTGAGCCCGGGTTTCGGCGGCCCGCTTAGACCCGTCAATTTTCGGGGCCCCCGTCCTCGGCGGGTAAGCTGTTACGCACTTCTTAGCCGATGGCTGCTTCTAAGCCTACGGCCCCGCTGTCTCAGGACGGGGACGCCCTTCGGTTTGTCACTTAGCGGGCACTTAGGGGCCTTAACCCGCGGTCTGGGTTGTTCCCCTCTCGGTCCTGGAGCTTACCCCCAGTACCCCACTCCCGGGATCTACGGCGCCTGCGGGTTCGTAGTTTGAAAGGAGAGCGGGGCCTCATCGGCCCCTTTCTCCCCTATCAGTGCCCTACCCCGCAGGCAACCTCCCCCGGGGCTGTCCTGCGAGACACTTCGGGGGGAACTAGCTATCACCGGGCTCGGTTAGCTTTTGACTCCTAGCCCCAGGTCAGGGGACCGAATTGCACGTCAGGACCCCTATTCGGGCCTCGACCGGGGTTTCCCCCGGCTTCACCCTGCCCAGGGCTAGATCGCCCGGTTTCTAGCCTCACGGGCGTGGCTACAGGCCCTTTCGGACCCCGCCCCTCGCCGGAGCTCCCTCCGGCTGCGGGCGCTCGGTTTCCCTACGCCTCCGGGCTTTCAGCCCTTAGACTCGCCACACCCGTGAACTCCCCGGCCCGTGTTTCAAGACGGAGCGGGCGACCCTGGGATTGTCCCCGCGCGGCCCCTTTCGGGGCCTTGACGGGGATTTCCCTTTCGGGCCGCCCTCGTCTGTTACCGGCCGGTTTCAGGCGCTTTTCACCCCCCTCCCGGGGTACTTTTCACCTTTCGCTCACGCTACTGGTCCACTATCGGTCTTGGGACGTATTTAGCCTTGGAGGCCAGTGGCCCCCAACTTCCCGCACCATATCCGAGGTGCGGTACTCTGGGATCCGGGGCATCACCCATCCGCCCTTCGCCTACGGGGCTATCACCCTCTTTGGCCCCCCATTCCAGGGGAGTTCGGCTCGGGCTTCAGGGTGGACCCCCGGCCCTTAACCCCACATTCCCCCTGAGTTTCCCCAGGGGGTTCGGTTTGGGCTCCTCCCCGTTCGGTCGCCCCTACTAGGGGAATCTCGTTTGATTTCTTTTCCTCCCCCTACTTGGATGCTTCCGTTCGGGGGGTTCCCGATCCCGGCTCAGGCCGGGACCGCGGCAGGCCGAAGCCTGCCGCAGGATGTCCCATTAGGAGATCCCCGGATCTACCCCTGCCTGCGGGTACCCGGGGCTTATCGCAGCTTGCCACGTCCTTCGTCGGCGCCCAAGCCGAGGCATCCACCGGCCGGCGTACCCCTGTCCGGGCCAAGGCGCACCCTATCTTGCCGCGCTCCACCGCCTCCCATGCTGCGGTCACAGCGTAAGCTCCCGCATCCCGCCACGGGGCCTCTCCCCGGGGCGTTCACGCCAACTGGGAGTAGTGCAAAGGGACCCTATTAAACCATCCGATGGATAAGGCAGGAAAGAGCGATCAACCGTCACACCAAAAACGCCGAGTTGGCCATCGACCATCCCGCGTTGCACCTGAGCTCGCCGAAAGGACAACCATAATTAAACGCCGATGACGGAGGTGGAAGGAATGCCGGAGGCGTGGGAGGTCGTCTCGGCCATAGCGATCTTCCTGTTCGTCCTGCTCCTGGCCCTACTGGTCATCGGCCTTGCCGACCTTATGAGGACTGTGGGGCGTCTCCTCAGCATCGCCCTGCCCTTGTTCCATTCAAGCCCTCTAGTGTCGCTGTTCTCTTGAAATCTCAGTAATAGAACATCACGTAGTATCTCTTGCGCAATAGGCTCCTGAACCATAGGCCCATCAGCATGCCGACCGCAAGGCCGCCGACGTGTGCGGTGTAGGCTATCGAAGAGAACGGTAGGGCTAGAGCCAGCAGCGTCTGGATGAGACCCATCAGCGTTATGGCCACAAAGGCCGGTGCTATGATCGGCAGGAAGTAGAAAAAGAAGGCGACCGGCCGTCTCGGATAAAGCACGGCGAACGAGCCCATTACACCGAAGACTGCACCTGATGCGCCTATCGCAGGGACGAAGGCGGCCCGAGGATCGTATTCCGCAGCGTAGGTCAACATGTAAAAGACGTAGGCCATCCCACCTACGATGCCGCTCAGGAAGTACAGCAGCGTGAAGCGCCCGCTTCCGACCGAGCTCTCTATGTCCCTCCCGAAGATGAAAAGGCCCCACATGTTGAAGAGTATGTGCAGGAAGTCGCCGTGGAGGAACATAGACGTTACCAACCTGTAGTATTGGTAGTCCAACACGATCAATGCAGGGACAGCTCCGAACGCGAGGAATGCCCTCGTGAGCCCCACCACCAGGGTGAGGAGGAAGACGAGGAAGTTGATGGCTATCAAAGAGTAGGTCACCACAGGCCTCCGCTCGAACTCCGACATCGCCGGCAAAACCCTTACGCAAACGCGACAAGTTAACGGTATCGAGTTGGTGAGGGCATCCCGAACCGTTCGCCATCGGGCCGTATTGGAGCCCTGGGAAGGGGACATCGAAACTGCGGTCCTGCCGGATGACGTCTTCAGCGTGATTACGGCGAACGGTGATAGGCATCCCATGCGAAGCAACTGCGATGAGGCGGAAGGTCGTCATAATGGGAGCTGCGGGCAGGGACTTCCACAACTTCAACGTCCGCTACAGGAGCGACCCGAGGTATGAGGTGGTGGCGTTCACAGCAGCCCAGATCCCGGGCATAGCCGACAGGGTCTACCCTTACCCCCTTTCGGGCGACCTCTATCCTAACGGCATACCGATCGTGAGCGAGTCGGAGCTTCCATCGCTGATCGAGCGGCACAGCGTCGACGAGGTCGTGCTCGCCTACAGCGACCTCTCCTTCCAGGAGGTCATGGAGAAGGCCTCGCTGGTCATCTCTAAGGGCGCCGACTTCGTCCTCCTAGGCCCCAAGTCCACCTGCCTCAAATCGAAAGTGCCCGTTGTGGCAGTGACCGCGGTGAGGACAGGAGCAGGGAAGAGCACCGTGACGAGGCACGTCGTCAGACTTCTGAAGGGCGCCGGCAGGAAGGTCGTTGTCGTCAGGCACCCGATGCCCTACGTCGACCTCAGGACGCCGGTCCAGAGGTTCAGCAGCTACGAGGACCTGGAGAGGTACAACTGCACCTTCGAGGAGAGGGAGGAGTACGAGCCCCACATCAGGGAGGGAAACGTCGTCTACGCCGGCGTCGACTACGCCGAGGTCCTGAAGAGGGCCGAGGAGGAGGCGGAGGTCATCGTCTGGGACGGAGGGAACAACGACTACCCCTTCTTCTGGCCCGACGTCCACATAGTGGTGGCCGACGCCCTCAGGCCCGGTCACGAGCGGAGCTACCACCCAGGCATGGCCAACCTCTTGATGGCCGACGTCGTGGTGGTCAACAAGGCCAACGCCGCGGGCAAAGAGCAGGTCGAAGCGGTCCTGAGGTCTGTCAGGGAGCTGAACCCGAGGGCCCGCGTCGCGTTGGCGGGCGCGAGGGTAGCGGTGGAGGGCGATGAGGACCTCAGGGGCAAGAGGGTCGTCGTGATCGAGGACGCACCTACTGTGACCCACGGTGGTATGCCTCACGCCGCAGGCTATGCCGCTGCCACAGAGGCGAAGGCTGTGATCGTGGACCCGAGGCCCTACGCTGTCGGAACGATTGCAGAGATTTACAGAACGTACAGGCACATAGGCCCGGTCCTCCCTTCCCTCGGCTACACGGAGGAGCAGAAAAGGGACCTGGAGGAGACGCTGAGGAGGATCGATTGCGACCTGGTCGTCAACGCCTCGCCCACCGACCTCTCGAGGACCCTCCGGACAGGGAAGAGGTTCGTCCACGTGAGGTACGAGCTGCAGCTGCAGGGTCCCGACGTCATAGCGGAGGCTCTGAGGGAGAAGGGGATCATCTGATTGGGTGCGTTCGTGCCGGTCCAGCCGCTAACGCTTTTTACTTCAGGTGGTTATCGCTGATCGGAGGCGGCGGGTAGGGCCAGGGGGCTAGCCCTCCCCTTCCGAGAACGGACCCGAAACGGGCTCACGCGGGGGCCAGTAACCGGCGGTGGAGGGTTGCGGCTCAGGGCGAGGGAAGGGGCGGGGCGGATGAGCGCGCGTCCCGGCGGAGGCGGGTAGGGCCCCACGCCCTCCGTAGGGAGGGCCTCTGGGGTCCGAGCGCGCCGAACCGCGTCAGGCCCGGGAGGGAGCAGCGCTAAGGCGCGGCTCGCCTGCTGCCGGGGTCACGTGCGGGACGTCCCATACCGGACCGACCCTTGGGCCGTGGCCCGAGACCGCCGGGGCCGCCGCCTCCTTACGCTCACCTCTTCAAAGGTCTGACCAACTTGCCTTTCCGAGCGTCCTCCCTGACCTCTCCTTTCTCCATCACGACCTCGCCCCTCACCACGGTGTAGACCGGCAAGCCCCTGACCCTGAAGCCCTCGAAGGGCGTGACCTTGGACTTGCTGTGAAGCCTCTCGGACCTGATCACCGATTCGGCGTTGGGGTCGACGATCGTCAGGTCTCCGTCCGATCCGATAGCGATCGCTCCTTTCCTCGGATAGAGGCCCCAGATCCTCGCAGGTCCCTCCGATAGGAGCCTCGAGAGATCTGTGAACGTCAGCCGGCCCATTTGGACCTCGGTCAGCATGAGGGGAAGCATCGTCTCCACGCCCGGGAAACCGGAAGGCGCGGACCAGACGTCTTCCGACCCCTTCTCCTCGGGGAGGTGGGGAGCGTGGTCCGACCCTATCGCGTCGATCTCGCCCTTCCTTAGGGCGTCCCAGAGGGCCTCGGAGTCGCTCTTGCTCCTGATCGGTGGATTGACCTTCGCGACGTTGCCGAGCCTCTCAAGGGCCTCCCTTCCGTCGAGCAGAAGGTAGTGGGGACAGGTCTCGACCGTGACGTCGATCCCTAGAGGTCTGAGGGCCCTGATGACGCTGAGGGCCTCTCCGGAACTCAGGTGGAAGACGTGGAGCCTGCAACCGGTCGTCTTCGCGGCCAGAAGCGCCTTTGCTATCGCTATCACCTCCGCGGCTACGGGCCTCGCCTCCATGTGTGCCAGGGGGTCTTTCCTTCCTCCTGTCCTCATCAGCTCCCTCAGGGCCGCGATCAACCTCCCCTCCTCCGCGTGGACCCCTACCCTCAGACCCAAAGATGCGGCGAGCTCCATCGCCCTGATGAGGTCCAGCCCGTCGACCGGTTCCTTGATCCCGGTCGTCTCGGACATGTAGACCTTCACGCCCACCGCACCGAGCTCAGCCAGCCTCCTTAGCGCCTCGACCTTCCCCGGGACGACCCCTACGTAGAACCCGAAATCGACGATAGACTTCCTCGAAGCGGCCTCAAGCTTGACCCTGAACCCGTGCTCGTCAACCGTCGGCGGTTCTGTGTTGGGCATGTCGAGGACCGTCGTCACACCACCAGCGGCCGCCGCCATCGAACCTGTCCTGAAGTCCTCCTTATGCTCGAAGCCCGGCTCCCTGAAGTGGACGTGTTCGTCTATTACGCCAGGAAACACTAGAAGGCCCTCTGCATCTATCTTCCTCTCGGCAGGAGGCATGGAAGCGCTGCCGCCTATCTCCACGATGACGCCGTCTTCTATTCCGATCGAGGCCTTGAAAGTCCCCCTGGGTGTAACGACGAGGCCGTCGCTGACGAGGAGGTCCAGCCTGCTCAAACTTCCCCTCTCGAGATCTTATCGATCAGTTGCCAGAACTCCTCCGTCACCGCGCAGAGCGCATCGAGCTTCACACCTTCTGATGCGAGCAGCTCAGACGCACCCTCGTTCCTGTCGAGGACGACGAAGTAGTGCTCTATGACGCCTCCCAGTTCCCTCAAGGCCCTGACGCAGGCGAGCGCCGTAGACCCCGTCGTGGTCAGGTCATCGACCCCCACGAACCTCTCTCCCGGCCTTACCACACCTTCTATCGACCTTCCGAGCCCGTGGTCCTTGGAGCCTGACCTGTAGTAGACGAGGCCTGCTCCCAGCCTGTCGGCCACGAGAGAGGCTATCGGTATCCCGGCGGTTGCGGTGGTGGCCACCTTGAAGCGCTCTCCTCCGAGGACCCTCCTGATCCTCGAGACCATCGCCCGCACCACCCTCGCCCTGTTCACCGGGTCCGAGTAGAGCGCCCTGAGGTCGAAGTAGTAATTGGAGAGGCGGCCGCTGGAGAGCCTGATGGGTTCGCTGGACCTGACGACGACGCCTTCCGCCGATGCGAGCGCCCTTGCGGCCGTGTAGAACTCCCTCATCGATCCCAGCCTCCCAGCGAGCTCCCTAGACGCCGAGGCCGGATCTTGTGCAGACGTGACCGTCCTGCCGAAGACAGGGAGTATCCGCTCGCCCCCGTATAGCGCTGCTGTCCTCGGATCTCCTCCCTGAGCACCTAGCCCGGGTATCAGGATCACCGCCTCCTCTCCTGCCCTCCGCCTGACCTCCCTCAGGACCGCGCCGTCGTCACCGGCTCCCAGGCCCACGACGTACCCCTCTATCCCGGCCGACAACGACTGCTCCAGCAGCATCTCGTAGAGCGTGGGGCCCTCTTGGGTCCTCGTCCTGTAGATCCGCGCCGAAGGTCTGGAGGAGGGGTGGATGAGCGAGAAGACGTGAACCCCCACCGCCCTCGCCTCCCTCGCCAACTCCTCCGAGTTGCCGAAGATCGGGTTGAAGGTGAAAGCGTCGTACCCGAGCTCCTTCACGGTCCTCACGCCGGCGGCCGCCGTGTGCTCGACGTCGTTGAGCTTGCAGTCGTATATCGCCAGCATCTCCCTGGACCTGATCTCTTCGGTCAGGGACCTGTGAAGCCTTTCCGACATGCCCCTGACGAAGTTCTCGTTGACCTTGATCGCTGCCGCGTTCCGCCAAACCTCCTTCAACATCCTGACGCAGAAATCGTGACGCTCCTCGGCGCTCCTGAACCTCTCAGGGGGAGGGTCGAGCGCCACGCAGATCGGAGAGCCCTTCCTCGCCAACAGGTCGTCGTAGATCTCGTGCAGTCTCATCCCATCGGTCTGCCGCGTGAGGAGTCTAAAAATCTGCGGTGCGAGGGCTTTCCCGAGCGGAAAGGTCGTTCGTCGCGCTCAGACGCCGAGCACCTGCCTGATGATGGCCCTGTAGTCGACCCTCGAGACCTTAGAGCCCGGAGCTGGGAGCTGGTATATGATAGGCACCGTCACAGACCTCGAGACCTCCGCGAGCTTCTGCGAGAACTCCGGCCCGTACTCGTCGCTCACCAGCACAAGCCCCACATCAGTTCTCCCTATCAGGGAGTTCACAGCCCTCAGCGCCTCCTCCGCGGTCTCCGCCAGGATCGCGCCCGCCCCTGCCAGCTTCATCGCCGAGACGAAGGCCCTCCCTCCTACGGCCACCACCCTCATCCCGATCCGCGTCACCGTCCAACGCGGAGCTTTTGAGCCTTCCTCCGCTCCGAGAGGACCTCGTAAAGCGGCGTCTTGACCGGCCTCTCCTCGATCAGCCCCCTCGGCCTGTAAAGGAGGAAGACGACGATCAGCGCCCCTGTCAACGCGTACCTGACGTACGAGATGTCGAAGGGCACGTGGACTCCGATGAGGGCGAGGGTGCTGGCCTGCGAGAACCTCTCGATCAGCGACATCAGGAGGGCTCCCACCACGACGCCCAGGTTGTTCGCCACACCCCCCACTATCACCATCGTCAGCACGAAGAAGGTCAGTGAAGGTATGAAGTCGTCTGGGAAGATCGCCTGCGAGTAGAACGTGTAGAGGGAGCCCGCTATGCCGGCCAGCGCTGAGCCGATGAAGAGGGCCCAACCCCTCACGGAGGCCGCGTTTTTCCCCAGCGCGTAGGCAGCCAGCTCGTCGTCCCTCACCGCCTTCATCACCCTCCCGAAGGGCGAGTTGGTGATCCGCTCGACTAAGACCAGAATCGCCACCGTTATCAGTGCCGTCGTGACCATGTAAGCCGTCGAGACGGCCATCGGTTCCCTCAGGAAGACGAAGGGGTTCGCTATGCCTGAGATGCCGAAGACGCCTCCCACCAGAGGCTCGTACGTCCTGACGAAGACCCTCGCGGCCTCTCCGAAGATCAGCAGCGTTATCGAGAGGGATGAGCCCTTCAGCGCCAGCGCCGGGTAGCTCGCGAGGTATCCGAGGAGGCCGGCCGTCAGGCCACCAGCGACTAGCGACGCGACGAAGACGCCAATTGCGAGCAAAGGCTCCGATGCGGCGAGCTCGACTCTCTTCGCAGCTGAGACCGCAGACAGCGGATCCTCTATGCCGAGTATCGCGTCATAAACCCTCGTCGCTATGACCGCAGTCACAATACCTCCTACGAAGTAGAACAGAACCTTGCCGAGATTAGGTACTCCTGTGTAACCGTATTCTATGTTCATGCTGAGCGCAAGAATTGTGTAGATCATCAGATAGAAGAGGAAGCTCGTAGCGAAGACGTAAACTCCTTCCTGGATCATCCCTCGAACACCCCCCTGAACCTCATCCTGTAACGGTAAAGGAGGACCGCAACGATGGCGATGTAGGGGATGAGCGGTTTGTAAGCTGTTGGCACGCCGAGCGTCCTCGATACCGCCCACATCCCGAGGTTCTCGGAGAACCCCACCACGAAACCTCCGAGAAGGGTCAAGGGGAAGCTGGTGAAGTTGCCGACGATCGAGGCCGCGAAGACCCAGAGGAGTAGCCTCCACCCGGATTCCGGGTTGATGCTGGTGTAGTAGGCCCAGAGGGCTCCTGAGAGGCCCGCGAGCGCTCCTACGAGGAGGCGCGTGAACCTCCTTATCCTCCAGACTGGTATGCCCGAGGAGATCGCCAGGTCCCTGTTGCTCGCCACCGCCCTCATTCCCTTCCCGAGCTTCGTCCTGAGGCTGACGTAGGTCAGCGCTGCGACGCTCACGACCAGCACGCTCACCGCTAGCAGGTGGAGGTTGGTGAGGGGCCTGTTGCCGATGTAAATGAGGGGCACAACCCTGAACCCTGAGGAGAGGAAGAGCAAGTCCTCGAGGTCCGCAACGATCGAGAGGACGTACCTGATGAGAAGGCTCACGCCTATTGTGGCGATGAAGACTTGGAGCGCCGTCGCACCCCTCCTCTCTAGCGGTTTCACGGCCAGCTCGTCGGCCAGGAAGGCCAGCGTCGCGCCAGAAAGCCCGGACGCTGTCATCGCCGTTATCGGGTCCAGGCCGCTCAGCGTCAGGAGCGCGGCCACGTAGCACCCGACCGTGATGTACTCGCCCAGCGCGAAGTCGGCGTACCTCAGGACGAGGTAGTTGAGCGTCAACCCGACGGCTGCTGTAGCGTAGAGCGATGACGCGAGCAGAGATATCGGTATCTGCCCCAACGCCTCCTCTATCACGTCCTCACAGCACCACAGCGGAAAATAATGCTAACCGCGTGAGACTTGGAAGAAGACGGAGCGCAGGTCGACCTTAGAGATCTCTGAACTGGTGCCAGCCAGGGCGATCCTTCCCCCCACCATCACGACGGCCCGGTCCGAGCTCTTCAGGGCTTTGAGCGCGTGCTGCTCGATCAGTAGGACCGTCATTCCCATCCCCCTCATCGCCTCTATCTTCTGGTAGACCCTCTCGACGATCTTCGGTGCCAGGCCCGCAGAGGGCTCGTCCAGGATCACGAGCTTCGGGGACATCATGAGGAGCCTCGCCATAGCGACCATCTGGCGCTCGCCGCCGCTCATCGTCCCCGCCTTCTGGTTGAGCCTGTCCCTCAACTCCGGGAAGAGCTCCAGGACCTCAGCCACCTTCAGACGGAGCTCTGTCCGCTTGAGGTGGTATCCTCCCATCTCGAGGTTCTCTTGGACGGTCAGGTCCGGGAAGACGTTCCCCGTCTGGGGAAGGTACCCGATCCCGAGAAGGGCCCTCCTGTCAGGAGGAACGGGTGTGAGGTCGACGCCGTCGAACCTTATGGTGCCCGAGAACAGGGTCGTGAGGCCTATCACGGTCTTGGCGAGGGTGCTCTTGCCCGAGCCGTTGGGGCCTATGACGGCCAGCGTCTCCCCCTTCTCGACGGTCAGGTCGATCTCCTTGATTATCGGTATCTTGCCGTAGCCTGCTGTCACGCCCGAGAGCTCGAGGAGGCTCATGTGACCTCTCCACCGAGGTACGCCTCCACCACCCTGCTGTCCTTTGAGACGCCCTGTGGGTCTCCGTCGTAGATCAGCCTTCCCTCGTGCATCACCATTACCCTCTGCACGTACTCGAAGAGGACGTCGAGCCTGTGCTCTATGATCACGAAGGTCGTCCCCAGCTCCCTGTTGATCCTGAGGAGCGTGCGGAAGATGTCGTGTGCGAGGGGAACCGCAACTCCCGCCGCAGGCTCGTCGAGCAGGACCAGCCTCCCACGCCCCATCATGGCCCTTCCTATCTCGGTGAGCTTCATCTGACCTCCGGAGACCTCGGACCCCCAGTTCCTCGCGACCTGGGAGAGCTTCAGGAACTCCAGCAGCTCCCTCGCCTCCTCAGCCAGCTCCAGCTCCTGCCGGACCCAGAGCCTCCTGAAGGGAGCGATGTAGGGCCTCTCACCCCTCTGGTTTTTGGCCGATAGCATGAAGTTCTCCCCGACCGTCACACGGTCGAAGGTCCTCGGTATCTGGAAGCTCCTGACGATGCCCCTCTTGTAGATCTCGTGGGGCGGCAGGCCGTCGATCCTCTCGCCCTCGAAGTAGATCTCCCCCGCATCAGGCCTCAGAACGCCCGAGATCAGGTTGAACAGCGTGGTCTTCCCGGAGCCGTTGGGGCCTATCAGCCCGACTAACTCGCCGCTGCGGACAGAAAAAGAGACTTCGTTTACCGCGATGAGCCCTCCGAACCTCTTCGTAAGCCCCCTTACCTCGAGCGACAAGGGCGCTATCCCGTCAGCTCTATGACCTCTGCCGGGTACCTCCAGACGCCTATGTCGGCGAACTTGTATTTGCCGTCCACGAACCTGTACTGCCAGATCACGTAGTCAGATCCTCTCGCGTCTCCGAACTGGTCGAAGGCCTTGTAGCCCGTGACGCCGACGAACCTCTCCGCAACCACCGGCAGAGCGGCCCTCACCGCCTCTCCGTCGTACTTCCCCGCGTAGAGAATTGCCATCGCCGCGAGCCAGACCGCGTCGTAGGTGAAGTAGGCGTAAGGCGACGGGTCGCGTCCGAACCTAGCCCTGTAGTCCTGCTCGAACTTCGTGACGAGCGGTCCTCCCCTAGGCGAAGCGAAGACGCCCGTCAGCTTCACCTGCCTCAGGAACTCAGCTATCTCCGGCGTCGCCTTGCCGTCAGGAGCCGGCAGATAGGCGGCAGGCCTCCTCAGCGTCTCAGACCCGAACCACCTCACGCTGGCCAGCGTCTTGTCGAGCCTCGCGTGCCCGAGGATGTTGAGGCCGTCGTCCTCGAAGGCGATGATGAAGACCGCAGTGTCAGGACCTGCACCGAGCTCAGAGACGATCGAGCTCAGCTGGGAGACCTCTGAAGCGTAGTCCGGCTGGCCGACGGTGTAGAGGAGCTTCCTGACGGTCCCGCCGTATTTGCCGACGAAGGCCTTCTCGAAGGCGTCCGAGAGGCCCTTGCCGTAGTCGTCGTTCCTCGCTATGATCGCCACCTTCTTGATCCCTTCCTTGGCCATCAGCTGAGCGAGGACGTTGCCCTGGAAGAGGTCAGTGGGAACCACCCTGAAGACGTAATCGTCAGCTGCGAGCGCAGGGCTCGTCGAGGACGGGCTTATGATCACGATCTTGTTGGTGTTGGCGAAGTCCATCACTCCCCTCACCTCTCCGGAGGCGAAGGGTCCCACTATCACCCTGATCCCAGCGGCGTACATCGACTGGACCACCTTCAAGGCATCTGCCGCTGTTCCCTTAGTGTCGTCGTGTACGTACTTGAACCGGACCGGCGATCCGATGGACTTGAGGTATTCGTTGATGTGCTCTATCGCGAGGATCCCTCCGTCCCTCCTCACCGGCCCGTCGACGGCGTAGGGGCCGCTAACGGCCATTGCGAATCCTATGGTGTATTCGACCGTCGTGGGAGCTGCGGTTACCGTGACCAGCTGCGTCACCACTTGCGTCACCGGCTGGGTCTGGACCGCAGTGACCGTCCTCGTCACAGTTGCCCCCTGAGATGTCGTCGCCACATACCCCAGCAGACCTGCGAGCACTATGATGACAGCGATCAGCCCCGCGACGAGCGGCGTCACCCTTCCTGCCCTGCTTGGTCCTTTCATTGCAGTTCAATATTCTCGGATGCCGGTAATAAGACTTCAGCTGGAATTTGGGCTGCCATCTCGGTCACAAAACTTAATCCACCAGATGATCACCGACATCGTGAGCGGTGAGATGGGATGGATGTCAGGGAGCTTGCGGCCAGGATTGACCACACAAACCTGAACCCCGACGCAACGATTAGGGACATAGAACGCCTCTGCGAGGAAGCCAAGCAGCACGGCTTCAGGGCAGTGGTGGTCAACCCGATCTGGGTTCCGCATGCGGTGAGGTTGCTCAGGGGAACCGAGGTCAGGGTCTGCGCCGCGATCAACTTTCCGATCGGCGGCTCCACCACCCTCGCCAAGGTCGTCGAGATCAGGAACCTCAAGGCGATGGGTTGCGACGATGTCGATTTCATGGTAAACGTCGGCTACCTGAAGTCGGGGATGCTCGAGGAGTTCAGGAGGGACGTGGAGGAGCAGGTGAGGGCCGCAGACGGCATGGTCACTAAGGCCATCCTCGAGACCGCTGTCCTGACGGAGGACGAGACGGTCCTTGCCGCCAGGATCTGCGAGGAGGCGGGAGTCGATTACGTGAAGAACTCGACTGGATGGGGGAAGGGAGGGCCGGCCACGGTCGAGGTGATCAGGTTGCTCAGGAGGTCGGTCAGCCCCAAGGTGAGGGTCAAGGCCTCCGGCGGCATAAGGGACGCGAAGACGGCGTTAGCTCTGATCGAGGCCGGAGCGGATTTGATAGGTACGAGCAGGGGCGTCGAGATCGTCAGGGGTATGGAGACGCAGGAGAAGGGCGGGGGCTACTGAGCGGATGGGCGGCAAGGTCACCGTGATCGGAAGCTACAACACGGGCTTCGTGATTTACATCGACAGGGTGCCCTCGCTCGGCGAGACCGTCAGGGGATGGGGCTTCAGGATGGAGCACGGAGGCAAAGGATCCAATCAGGCGGTTCAAGCGGCGAGGCTCGGTTCGGAGACGGCTATAGTGGCGAGGGTCGGCAACGACGTCTTCGGCGAGAGGGCCCTCCGTTTGTGGCGCAGCGAATCGATCTCAACGGATCACGTGAGGATCGACCAAGACGCTCCCACCGGTGCGGGACTGGTCATCGTGGGTCCAGAGGGGAAGAACTTGATAGCGGTCGACCTAGGTGCCAACATGAGGCTCTCAGAGGAAGACGTCGACTCCGCCGAGCCCCTGCTGAGGAGGTCGGACGTCGTGTTGGCACAGCTCGAGATCCCCGATCGGGTGGCCCTTTACGCGCTCAGGCTCTCAGAAGGCATCAAGGTGCTCAACCCTGCGCCGGCAGTCAGGATGGAGCCGGAGCAGCTCTCAGGCATCGACGTCATCACGCCGAACGAAGTGGAGATGAGGCTGATGTCGGGTGAGGACCAAAACTCCGACGTTGCAGCGATCGCCGAACGTTACGCCAAGTACACGAACGTGGTCGTCACGCTCGGCGAGAGGGGCGCGCTGGTCGTGGAAAAGGGAGGGAGGAGATACACCGTCCCTGCACCGAGGGTCAGGGCCGTCGACACGACGGGGGCCGGCGACGCCTTCAACGGAGCCCTCGCATCAGCTCTAGCTAGAGGCTACAGCTTGCGCGAGGCGGTGGAGCTGGCTTGCAGAGCAGGAGCGTTCCTAGTGACGAGGAAGAAAGGACCGTCCCTGATAGACTCGTTGCCCGATTGGAGGGACCTGGAGGCCCTAGAGGTCCTCTGATCGGGGACGTCAGCTTTATCCGCGCACGATCGGGGGAGTTTTCGATGTCGGCCGAGGAGCCCATGTCAGGAGAGGAGTTCTACCACGTCAGAGTGAGGAGGGGAGGTGTCGCCAGGTACGTCCTGATGCCGGGGGACCCCGATAGGGTGCCTAAGATAGCCAAGCATTGGGACGAGGGCTCAGAGGTCTCCTTCCACAGGGAGTTCAGGGTCTGGAACGGGAAAGTAAAGGGAGTTCCGGTTACTGCCTGCTCGACAGGGATAGGAGCGCCTTCGACCGCGATAGCCGTCGAAGAGCTGGCCAGGGCCGGTGCGGACACGTTCATCAGAGTTGGGAGCACCGGAGCTATACAGAAAGGCATCAGGATCGGAGACCTGATAATCTCGGTCGCTGCCGTGAGGCTGGAAGGTACCAGCTACCAGTACGCGGTCCCCGGCTACCCCGCCTTCGCGAGCCCTGAGGTCGTCATGGCCCTTATCGAGGCGGCCGAGAATCTCGGTGTGAGGTACCACGTCGGCGTGACTGCCTCGACCGACAGCTTCTACACCGGACAGGGCAGAGCCGGTTTCAGGGGTTACGGGTGGAGTTACTCCAAGCAGATCCTCGCCGACCTGAAGTCGATGGGCGTCCTCAACTTCGAGATGGAGGCCTCGGTCATCTTCACTCTGGCAGGGATATACGGTCTGAGGGCTGGTGCCGTCTGCGCCGTCTTCGCCAACAGGGAGGAGAACGAGTTCGGAGTCGCGGGTGAGAACGAGGTTGCTGCGGTGGCTTGCGAGGCCGTCAGAATTCTCTCCGAGTGGGACGAGGTGAAGGAGCAGAAAGGCAAGAAGTGGTTCTATCCCGGTCTTCTTCTGAGAAAAATGGTTGATGAACGGGGGTGACTTCAGCCTAAGAGCTCACGCCATTTGTCGACGGCTTCCTTCGTCAACACCATAGGAACCTGTGCTTCGCCGGATCTGATCTTCGCCTCCAGCTCGCTTAGGGCGTCCCAGACCCAGCTGGGGAGGGAGCGCCTCATCTCCTCGACCTTCTTCCTTATCTCCTCCGGTGGCATCGGAAGGACCTTCTTCCCGGTGAGTTTCTCTGCCTGTATGCCCATCTGGATGAACTCGTCGAGGTCCGCGAGCGTGCTGACCGATATGCCCTCCATCGGCAAAGTCCCTACCTTGGTCCCTATTCCGAGGACCAAAACGCCCTTGTTGGCCTCCACTACCGACCTGAACGCGCCGATGACCGTCAGCAGGGTCGCGTAATAGACGCCCCTATCGACGCGCTTCATCATGCTGGCGATGACGAACCCCGGGTTGATCCAGTCCTGGTTGGCGTCGACGCCTATCCAGAACGGCGGCCCTGACTTAAGCCCCCGTTGCTGCGCGATCTCCTGGACGGCCTGGTTGATCCCTAGTCCCAATGGTCCTGCTATGTTATAGACAGCCACCGCACCGCGCTCATACATCGGCTTCGCGGCCGCGTATCCCTTCGTTATGTCGCTGAAGGTCCCAGTGTAGGTCCAGAGGACCCTACCCTTGTACCAGCACTGACCGGCCTCCGGGCAGTATAGTCCGTCGCGCCAGTTGGGCCCGGAACCGTACCTGCTGTCCTCACCTATAATGGGGGCCCTCTTCCCGAACCGCTGCTCGTACCACTTGAGGCCCCAGTCGCAACCCCACTTGTATCCTATCTCGAACTTCCAGAGCACCGGTATCTCGATGCCGAAGACGCCGCCGATGTAAGGATAGTTGCCGCCCCTTTCGTTGTAATATGCTGCGACGAGGCATCCCAGAGCACCGACCAGTGCGCTTCCCTTGTGTTCCTCGAAGACGATGTCGAGCATGTTGGGCAGGTGCTTGCCGAGCTTCTCCATCGCGATCGACTGGGTGAAGGTGTCAATGCCCGCGAAGTTCTTGTCGGGGTACTTCTGGGCAACGGTGAAGAGGGCCTCGCTGAGGAGGAAACCTACTCCTACGATCAGCTTGACGTCCGGGTCTCTCGCAGCTGTCTCCAGGTTCGGGACGTAATCTGCCTCACTCTTGCTGATCAGCTCGATCATCTCCACGCCGAAGTCCCTCTCCGCCTCATCCCCTCCCTTGAACGCCATGTCGTTGAAGGACAGGTCTCCCCTGCCACCGATGTCCGAGACCACCGCTATCTTCACCTTCCCTGTAGGTGCGGGCCTCTCGACGGTAACCGTTCTTGTCTGAGTCAGCGTTACCGTGGCTGCAGCACCCCCAGCGGTCACCGTCTTGGTCACGGTCACCTCGCCGGGCCTTGAGATCCATCCGGCCGCACCGACGATGATCGAAACGACGAGCAACGCCGAGAGAACGACCACAGCTTTGTTCACAGCCATTGCGGTAGAAAACCAATAACAGAAATATAAAAGTCTTTTCGGAAAAGGGTTAACTCTAAAAACTTTTCAGAGTCGCACAGTCGACTTCAGGGTAGAGGCGAAATCCCTCCAGCTGAGCGATCTAACAGCAACTCCTGCCGTTTTCGATCCCAGCGCTGCAGCATCAACTGGGTCGAGACCGCTGAGAAGGCCTGCAACGAAACCCGCTACGAGCACGTCTCCTGCACCTGTTGGGTTGACCGCCTCGATAGGTTCAGACCTCACCACGTTTCGGGTTCCATCAGCGAAGTGGACCACTGCACCCATGCTTCCCCTCTTGACCACGAGGACCGCATTGAGCCTCGAAGCGATTTCGTCCGGGGAGCCGCACCCCATCATCCCCAGCAACCCTTCCAGCTCCTGCTCGTTCAGGAAAAGAACGTCGATAAGGCCTTGCAGCGCTTGGAGGAGCTTCACGTCGATGTATCTGGTGAAGGGCGGGCAGAGGTCCAACGTGATCAGGCCGATCTTCCTGACGCTTTCGGAACCCAGCAACCTCAGCACCGAGTCCCTCTGCCGACCTTCGAGCAACGCATAGAACGAGATGTGGATCGCATCGAAACCAGTCAGCATGTGGATGTCGCTGTCCTGGAGGTCCAGAAGCCTGTTGGCGCCCCGGTAAGTGAACATGGTCCTCTCGTTGCCTGCTACGGCAACGTAGCATATCCCAGTCGAGTCCTCCGGGGTTCTCTGGACCATGGAGACGTCGACGTTATGGGAGCTAAGTTCCGAAAGGACGAAGTCCCCGAAGGGGTCGGTTCCTACGGCAGCTACGGGGCAAACCGTGAAACCGAGGGCGCCGAGGGCTATCGAGAAGTTCGATGCGGCCCCTCCTGCCCTCAACACCACCTTCTCGGCGAGTGACTCGGAACCAGTTCCCGGAAGCTCGCGGTGAAGGGCTATGATGTCGAGGTTCAGGTCACCTAAAACCGCAACCCTCTTGCCGTAAAGTCCCCTCAGGCGTTCACTCCCTGACATACGGTTTGCCCAGATATTTCGGGAACCTCCTAGTTTTGACGAGGGCGGCCAGGACCGCTATGGTGAGAATGTAGGGTGACATCTGAACCAAGTAGAACGGAACGGCCTCCTTGACGCCCGGCGTAATCGCTACCGAGTAGGCGACTGCCTCGCTGAACCCGAAGACGACGGTCGCGCCCAGGGCTATCAGGGGGTTCAGACCGGAAGCAGCCACCGCAGCCAGCGCTATGAATCCTCTGCCTGCGGAAATCTCCTTGACCAGTCCGCCGAACCAAACGAGTGGGAGAAAGGCACCCGCCAAGCCCGCGAAGCCGCCGGAGATCGCACTGGTGACGATTCTGAGGCGGTTGACGTTTATGCCCGCCACGTCTAGCGCCTCCGGCCTGTCGCCCGCTGCCCTTATCCAGAGTCCGGCCCTTGTCCTGAAGAGAAGGAGGTGGGCTACCACGACAGCAGCTATGGCGAGGAACGTGACAGGGCTGACACTGATTTGCTCTCCGAAAATCTCGATCCTGACGCGGTCGAGCATCAGTTCGCGGGGGAAGATGTGAATTCCCGGGAAGGCCCATATCGCCATCAGCAGGTACTGGACAAGACCTAACGCTGCCACGTTGAGCCCCATCCCTACCACTATCTGGTTCGCCTTGAGGTAGGTGCCGAGGACGCCAAGCATTAGGCCCGCTAGCATGCCTGTTACAACGCCCCCAACCAATCCCACCAGACCGGAGTGGTAAACCTCTGCCCAGTAGACTGAGAAGAGCGCGGAGATGACGATGATGCCTTCAAGCGCGACGTTCACCATACCGGCTCTCTCGTTCAGACACTCGCCCGTCGCGGCCAGTACAAGCGGGGTCATTGCGAGCAGTGTAGTCTCGATGATGCCGAGCGTTCTCACACCGATCAGCGATAGCAAAAGCGATGCCAGAGTTACCCCGGCGATCGGAGCAGCGATCAGCAGCGCCCTGCTCAGCAGGACGTTCGGGTCCCTCATGTGCCTTGTCCCCTCCTCACGACCGATTTCAGGAGAGTTGCAAGTTCGGGAACGGCCAGTGCGATTATAATGATACCGTTAATGGCTCTCACAATTTCTGATGCGACCCCATAGTAGAATTCCATGAACCTTCCTCCATGAATGAGGCCGCCGTAAAAGAGGGCTGCGAAGATTATTCCTATCGGGTGGTTCCTGCCTATTAGAGCAACTCCCAACCCTTCGTACCCGATGTTCATGACGTTCCCGAGCGTTGCGTATACGGTCCACGAGGGTGGTCTGCCGAGCACTTGAGAAGCTCCAGCAAGACCCGCGGCCAGCCCTCCCAGTGCAATGGACGCCAGGTAAACCCTGTACTGTCTGATCCCGGCGTAGCGCGATGCCTCTATGTTGGAGCCGGTGACGCGTATCTCAAAGCCCACCGTCGTCCTCCAAAGGATCAGGTATGTCGCCACGGCCAGGATGAGCGCAGGGAACACCACCGTCGTGAGGGTCGCACCTATCACCTGGTACCTTGCGGTCTCCTTCACCGGTAAGGCCCTTTCGGCTCTGGAGGGATCGGCGAGGAAGTAGGTGATGAGGTAGATCGTCAGCCAATATGCTACCCAGTTCATCATTATCGTAGAGAAGACCTCGTGAACCTGCCTTGCCAGTTTCAGCACAACCACCGGCAACGACCACAACATCCCGAACAACATGCCCGAGGCCGTGGCGGCCAGCAAATGGAACGGGGCCGGCACCGTCATGAAGCTCCCAACGATTATCGCCCCTATAGCACCGAGATACATCTGCCCTTCGGCACCGATGTTGAAGAGACCGGCTCGGACACCGATCGCGAAGGTGAGGGCGGTAAGTATGAGGGGGACAGCGACTGCCATCGATTCCATCAATCCCTCAGGGTCCATGAAGGCTCCCCTGAAGAGGACCGCGTAAGCTCCGAAGGCGTCGTATCCGAAGACCCACATCAACACGGCCCCGAAGAGGAGTCCTATGAGTGAAGCGAGCACCGAGTCCGCGAGCCCTCTCAGGGCCCTTCTGAGGCTGCCGAGCCTGGCTCGCTGGACCTTGACGGCTGCTGTGACCTCGGCCTTAACCACCCACCATCAGCCTCCCCACAGTCTCCCTCTCGATCTGCTCGCCCTCGAGGAGACCGGTGAACCTCCCCTCACACATCACGGCCACCCTGTCGGAGACCTCAATGACCTCGTCGAGGTCCTCCGAGACCAAAAGGATCGCAGAACCGGCGCTCTTCAGCTCCTGCAGCAAACGGTGCGTGTAGGACGCGGCCTTCAGGTCGAGTCCGTTCGTCGGATGGTGAGCCACCAGAACCCTCGGCTTGGTCCAAAGCTCCCTTGCCAGTATGAGGCGCTGGATGTTGCCGCCCGACAGGATCCTGACCTCGGAGCCCGATACTCCCGGCACCTGTATCTGGAACTCCCTCACCATCCTCTCCGCGAACCTCATCGCTTCACCGACTTTCAGAACCCCGTAGGAGCAGAACTCCGGTCTCAGATAGTCCTCAAGGATGAGGTTCTCCCACACCTCCATCGACTCGACGACCCCAACGTTCCTCCTGTCCTCAGGGACGTATCTAAGTCCGAGCGATGAGAGAACTCTTGGCGAGGCGTTGGTCACGTCGATCCCCATCAACCTGATCCTCCCGCTCAGCACCTTCCTGAGCCCGACCAGGGCCTCCACTAGCTCCTTCTGGCCGTTTCCAGCGATGCCCGCTATGCCTAGAATCTCGCCCTCGCGGAGCGTGAAGCTGACGGCCTTCACAGCCAGCCGCCCGTCGTCGCTGAGGACGCGGAGGTCTTGCACCTCAAGGACCGGTTTCCCGTTGCCCTCCGACCTGCGGGACGGCTTCTGCACCTGGACCGCTGCCTCTCCGAGCATCGCCCTTAGCAGTTGCTCCTTGGTGACCTCCCGGACGCGGTACGTGCCAATCTTCTTTCCTAACCTCAAAACCGTCACACGGTCTGCGACCTGAAACACCTCATCGATCCGATGGGTGATGTAGACGATGCCTTTTCCGTCCGATTTCATCTTCGTTATGGCCCTCATCAACTGCTCCGCTTCGAGCTGCGTCAGGGCAGAAGTCGGCTCGTCGAGTATCAGGACCTCCGGTTCCCAGAAGAGGACCTTGAGGATCTCGGCCCTCTGCCTCTCACCCACTGATAGGTTCTCCACCTTCCTGTCAAGTTCGACCCTGAGTCCGTACTTTTCCATAAGCTCCTCGAGCCTCGAGCGGGTTCTCCTCGAAACTCCTCTGAAATGGTTCCAGCCTCTCACCGTGAGCTCCACGTTCTCGAGCACGGTCAAAGAGGGTACCAGCGTGTTCTCTTGATGGACCATTCCTATGCCGTGCTTCAGCGCGTCGGCGGGCGACCTGAACTTGACGACCTTGCCCTTAATACGAATGATGCCTGAAGTGGCTACGTAGAAGCCCGACAGGACGTTGGCGAGTACCGTCTTTCCTGCTCCGTTCTCGCCGAGCAGTGCGTGGACCTCGCCGCTCCTGAGATCGAAGTCTATGTTGTCCAGCACCAGATGCTCCCAGACGCCGGGGAAGGCCTTCACTATCTTTGTCGCCTCCAGCAGAATTGGTGCCTCCAAGTTCACCTACCCTTCAAAACCTTGAAGAGCATGCTCCTGAACTTCTCTTTGTCGGCCTCATAGCATACCAGCGCGTTCGGCTCCTTTCCGAGGACCCCCAAATGGTCGACGACCGACATCCCTCTGGTAAGTTCGCTGACGTTCTCGACGTCCACATACCTCCACTCGAGGCGCTTCGCAACGCTCCTGTCTATGGCTATGGCCATCGTTATGGTGTCAGGGTGAGTGCTGCCGGGAAGGCCCACCACCCTCTTCTCGTACTCCACGACCTTCCTGTTCACCTTGACGAAGAACTCGGCCTCCTTTGTCCCCCAGGTTGCTATCTCCCTGTGCAGCTCCTCCTCTATGACGCTGTACTTGACCGCGATGTCCCACCCCACAAGGACAGGTTTGATGCCGGAGTGCAGGACTACCTTCGCCGCGTCAGGATCGACCCAGAAGTTGTACTCGGCCGCTGGCGTGACGTTCCCGAAACCGTCCGCATATCCTCCCATCACGAAAAGCTGCCCGACGTTCTTCGCGAACTCCTTGTCGGCCAGTATCGCCGTCGCTATGTTGGTCAGAGGACCTTGCGCCACTATAGTGTATTCTCCGGGAGCTGAGTTGACCAGCTCGATCAGAGCCTTCACCGCGTGCTTCTCCTCTGGCCTCTGCTTAGCCTTCGGGAAATAGTTCTCTCCCATTCCGTCCTTGCCGTGGACGTAATCGGCGTACTTCCACGTCCTCATGAGGAGCGGCCTCCTCGCTCCCGGGTAGACCGGAACATAATAAGACGCGAACTGCTCGACCGTGTAGAGGGCATTCTCTACCTGCTGGTCGAAGTCGACGTTGCCGCAGACGATCGTTATCGCATCGACCCTGACGTCCGGCCATTTCAGCGCCAAAAGGATGGAGATCGTATCGTCGCCTGCTGTGTCGGTGTCGATAATGAAGCGTCTTACCACGGCTTTTGATGAACTCCTCCTCTAAAAAAGTTTCTTAAAGGGTGCTACTCGCTCAGCTTCGCGAGGGAAGGAGGTCTCCGGGTCCGAAGGCTTCGGGCAACAGCTCGTTGAGCCTCCTGACGAAAATTTCACCTCCCTTTCCCGAGAAGACCAGCTCGATTCCGGGGCTGAACTCGTAGAGGACCTGCCTGCACGCTCCGCACGGATAAACAGGGTTCTTGGTCTCTGACACAACAGCCATCTTGACGAACGATGTGTGGCCCTCGGAGACAGCCTTGAAGACGGCAACGCGCTCCGCACACATCGAAAGTCCGTAGCTGGCGTTCTCTACGTTGGTCCCGCAGAAAACCGAGCCGCTCGAGGTGAGCAGCGCAGCTCCCACGCGGAATTTGGAGTAGGGCGAGTACGAGTTCCTGAGGGCCCTGAACGCCGTCCGGATCAGCTCCTCGTCCGTCGGAGATCCCATGGACCGTCAACAGGAGACCTCCAACGAACCCCATAAAACTCTTCACGCTGACGGTTCCACGGAGTAAGCGGGCACATGATGGTGTTCGCGGAGGAGGTCGGTGAAGAGTTCGCCGATATCGCTGCGTCCGAGGGCAGAGGAACGGTGCTCCGTGTGGGTCAGAGAGCTGTCTACTTTATGACCGACAGCGGAACGCTTCTGATGTTGGGGAGGTCGGCGATAGCACCGTATTCGGCGGGGCTCGGCGACCGATTTCAAGAGTTCAAGGAGAGGGTCGCTCCAGCTCGGTCTTTTTCGCTTACGAAAGGGATTCTCGAGATCGGCGACGTCACGGTGGTGCTCTCAGAAACGTGCAGGACCAGAAAGAGGAGCAGGATTCCGTCTCGGGTATACCGAAGGGATGTGATCGAGCTTGCCAGATGTACGGCTGTCCTCCTTTCGGGAGATTCGGTCGACGAGCTGGGCTGGGGCGTTCTGAAGAATCTCGAATCGGCAGTCCGCGAATTGAGGAGACCTGACCCTGATGAGCTCGTGGGATCCCTGCTCGTCTTCTCAGGCTTAGGCCCAGGGATGACACCTGCCTCGGACGACTACCTCTTGGGCGTTCTGCGAGCGCTGGACCATTTGGGCCTCGAGTATAGTAAAGGTCCAGTGGCAGAAACTGTAAGGAAAAAGAGCACGTTGATCAGCGCGAAGATTGTGGAACACGCACTTCACGGCTGCTACTTCTACGTGTTGGATGACCTGATAACAGCACTTCACGACGGCTTTGATGCGGTGATGGAAACCTTGCAGCAGGTCCTGCGGCTCGGCAAGAGCAGCGGCCTTTTCATGGCTCTCGGGATGTTGGACGCGTTCGCCGTTTACTCTGAGTAAGGCGCGTCTCACAGAAGCTTGTCGAGTATGTCCTTCAGATCCTCCTCGATTTCCTGTGGTGGTGACCAGTCCACCTCCACGACCTCGACTCCCTGACGCCTGAGCTCCTCTGCGAAGAGGCTGAGGCCGATGTTCAGGACCTTTCTGTTCTCTATAAACCGAACCATTACAGATCACCTGCCCTGTCCGATTACAAATTTCCTTAGCAATTCATGGACGAGTCCCTCTTGGCCGGTTAGCATGTAAACTGCAGTAATGGCCGCGATCGCGTTGGTCGGAGCGATTATCGCGCCGGTCTTCTCGAGCATCGGCAGGTCCGAGGACTGAGGGTCTGACGGTGTACCGACGTACCTCACCACGAGCTTCTCAGCGTGAGTGCCGTCGATATCCAGCGCCTTGACGGTCCTCTCGATCAAGTCGGCAGGGGCGCCTGTGCCAGCGACGACGTCGATGATCACAGACTTAACCTCAGGCCTTCTCAACTCCTCGGAGGCCCTGTCGTTCCTCAACGACGGGTCTATTATGGGATGCGGTCTGCCCTCTGTGAACTCCTCTGCCCCGTAATCGACGACTGAATGCCCGGCAGCTTCAGATGCGTGCAGCAATTCGGCACATTTGTGCTCGACGTTAGACCTCACCTTCAGACCTGCGCCGCACAGCAATTCTATGGTTTCGGTCGCTAACGTGCCTCCGCAGTAGAGGGCCCTGACTAATCCGTCACCACCGCTCACCCTCCCCTTGACGGAGTCGATGAAATCGTGGATCCGGTCGAGCTGACGTTGCGCAACCGATTCGTCGACCGCCCGAGCCAGCTCTATTGCCAGCGACGTTAGGGTAGGAACGTTCTTCACTCCTCCTAAATTCCTCGATTCGAGACCAAGCAGGCAGAAGACTACGGGCTTCCTGATTTCTTTCCTGACGAACTCCGCCAATTTGCTCACGGCCGAGGGCCCTGGGCTCTTCGAGATCACCGCGATCACCTCTGTTTCCGGGTCGTTCTGGAGCATCCTCAGCGCCTGCACGGTCATCATCCCGCCCACCTGGTCCTTCAGGTCCCTTCCTCCTACACCTATGGCGTTGGAGACGCCCAATCCCATTCCGTCGAGAACCGTTGTCACCTCCTGCAGCCCGGACCCCGTTGACCCTACGAGCCCTATCTGGCCCCTTCTGACCCTGTTGGCGAATCCCAATCCCACGCCCTCCACGATCGACGTCCCCGCATCGGGCCCCATCACCAGCAACCCTCTCTCCAAGGCCATCCTCTTCAGTTCGATCTCGACCTCAAGGGGTACGTGGTCGCTGAAAATGAACAGGTTGACGTTGCGCTCGATCAGCTTCCTCGCCAAACCCTCGACGTGCCTGCCCGGTACGGAGATGACCGCTAGCCGTATGTCGGGATTTGAGGCCAATGCGTCCTCTATGCTTTTGTAACGTCCTGCATGCTGCAGGCTAAGGCCCTCGAGCATCTCCTTCGCGAGGCCGATGAGCCTCGATGTTTCCTCCAGAGCCCTCACCGCTATCACCAAATCGTTAGGTCCAGCACGCTCGCCCTCAGGTGTGAGAAGGCCCGCCTCCCTCAGGAGCTTCTTGTTGAGGTCGGTGCCCATGACGACCGCCGCGTCGATAACACCTGGGGTCGCCTTGAGCCGCTCCGTGATTTGCATCAGCTCCACAGAGTCCCTGTAGACGCCCCTCAGGACCTCGTTCTTCACCTCGCCGGCCCTCTGCATCAGCGCCTCCGTCAGCACACCGCCTTTAAGGTTCGATCCTGTGCGGGACGTGGAGGATTCTAGATCGGCTCAACAACGGCAACGCTGAACGAGGAGCTGCATCACACGACGAAACTGTTTTTACAAAGTTCTCAACAGGAGAGTTGCGATGTCTGTCTTCGACTGGTCTAAGTTGCTGGACTGGAGCCGTGTGAAGGTTTACGACCTCTCCCAGCCAACCAGCGCCAGAGCGCCGCCCTTCATGTGGTATCCGCCGTTCAAGTGGACGTGGATAAAGAGACTGGCGGAGCACGGTGTGAACGCCCAATACATTGAGGGCCCGCTGCACACGGGGACGCACTTCGACGGCCAGCTCCACTTCATGACAGGTGGCAAGGACATCGGCAGCATACCGATCGACTACTTCATCGGGGAGGGCGTCATAGTGGACATAAGCAAGCACGTCGGCGACTACGACATCTACACTCCGGAGATCCTCCAATCGGCGGCCAAGGAGGGTGGCGTCCAGATCAAGAAGGGCGACATACTCCTCATCTACACGGGATACTCGAGGTATGCCTGGTGCGGACCTGAACCTGACGAGGTCCGATACATCTGCAAGCACCCGGGCCCCGATATCAGGTTCGCCAAGTGGTGCATCGAGATGGGCTTCAAGTGGCTCGGCGTTGACGCGATCTCCCAGGACCACCCACTCAACACCGTCATACGAAAGGCAAGGCCCGATCTCGTGGCGGAGGCTGAGAAGAAGTGGGGGAAGAAGATCGACGAGGTCATGCCATGGCCTGAGAACTACCAGGTCATGCACACGCTGCTTTTCCCGAAGATGATACTTCACGTCGAGAACCTCGGAGGAGACATCGAGAAGGTCCTGAACAGGAGGTGCCTCATCGCTGCCTTCCCGTTCAAGTTCGAAGGCGGCGAGAGCGCCTACTGCAGAGTGGTGGCCTTCACCTCCGAGTGATTTTTCCCTTATTAACAAGCTGCAGCACAGCATCTTTATATTAATCTCGATTTTGATAGGATTGCGCATGTCAGCCGGCAAAACGAACGGAAAGGGTTTGAGCTCCGCGTTGACCGCCGTGCTGATCGTGGTGGCGCTCGTCGTGGGCCTCGCGATAGGTGCGTTCGCGGTGGGGCCGACGATGGGACAGACGGTTACGGTGACGAGGCAGCAGACGGTTACCGTCGGAGGTGCCGCGCAGACTGTCACTGCGACCGCCGTGGTCACGACCTCGGTCGTCAGGACCGTCACAGCACCGGGCAAGACGCCGTTCTCGGACCTCAAGGTGTTGCTGATACTTCCGATCGACGAGAAGGACAACTCCTGGAACAGGGCTGCGTTCGACGCGGTCATGAAGCTCAGGGACCTCTACGGGTTCGAGGTCTCAGTGGAGCGTAACCTGTTCGACGGCACGAAGGCGGAGCCGTACGCCGTTGACTACGCGAGAAGGGGCTACCAGATCATCATAGGCCAGGGCATACAGTACATGGTCATGTTCCACAAGATAGCGCCCCAGTTCCCCAACACGATGTTCATCTGCGTTGACTGCGCTCCGGGCCTTGTGGGAGCCTTTGAGCCCGGCACACCGGTCGCACCGAACGTCTACAACATCTGGATGACCCTCGGCGAGGGAATGTTCCTGATGGGGTATGCCGCCGGGAAGCTCACCAAGACGAACAAGATAGGCGTGGTCGGCGGCGGAAGGGTTCCGTCCATCTGGGAGGGCCACGAGGCCTTCAAGCTGGGCGCCAAGCTCGCCAACCCGAACGTGGAGGTCTTGGAGGCATACATGCCTTTGTCGTGGGCCGACGTGGCGGGTGCCAAGAAGGCGGCCGAGTCGATGATCGCTGCGGGAGCTGACGTGGTCAGCTCAAGCGGTGACGGAATAGATGTTGGCGTCACGGAGGCTGCGATAGAGAAGGGCGTCTGGACATCAACGGTCTACGCCGACCTGCCCTCCCTCAGGCCCGACGTCCAGAAGCTCATCGGCTCGATCGTCTTCAGGTGGGACATCGTCTTCGACGCAGCGATTAAGGACTACGTCAGGGGCACTTGGAAGAACGGCTTCCTCACCGCTACCATGGCATCAGGAATAGTCACGATCAGCCTCGGCAAGAACGTGCCCGCTGATGTGAAGAACGAAGTCATGAAGCTGTACAACATGATCCTCGAGGGCAGGCTCAAGATAACCTTCGATTACAGCTGCTTCGACAACCCAGATCAGCCCAAGTGCAAGCCGACCGCAGCGATAGCCCACGGCCTGTAAGTTTATCAGCAACTTTTTTCCGCAACTATTGGATCGCTTTGTTGAGATTTTTGCAGCATGTTAGGACTGCCGCGTTGAACGCTGGCGCTGCAGCGATAGGTCTCGGCCTCGGATTCGTTCTGGTGCTGCTGACCGGTGCGGACCCGTTCGTGGCCATCAACACGCTGCTCGTATACCCAGTTTCTGATCCTTACAACGCCGCGGAGGTGCTGATCTGGTTCACCGCACTTCTGATAATTGCTCAGGGGATAGCGCTAGGTATAAGGGCAAACCTCTGGAACGTCGGCGCCGAAGGTCAGTTCCTGATAGGCAGCATCATGACCCTCTGGACATACAAACAACTGGCCAACCAGCTACCGCATCCACTGGTCATCGCTGCGATGATCGCCGCTGGCATCGCTGGAGGGGCGGCCTGGGCCCTGACGCCTGGCGTCATCAAGGCACGCTACGGCGGCAACGAGATCGTGGTCACTTTGTTGCTGAACTTGGTGGCGGTGAGCGTCCTTTGGTGGGCCCTCGACGGGCCGATAAGGGGCCGGCTTTCCGCAGGATATCCGCTGAGCGACGTGATAGCACCCGAGTATAGGCTGCCCGTCCTTCTGCCGGGGACGAGGCTGAACGCGGGGCTTCTGTTCGCAATAGCAGTCGCTCTGCTCTTCTACCTCTTGGCTGAGAGGACCCACTTCGGCTACTCGGTCAGGGCGGTGGGCTCCAACTACTACGCCGCCATCGTCACCGGGATCAGGGTCCAGCGCGTGATAGTGCTGACCATGCTCATAGCCGGTGCTGCTGCGGGGCTCGCCGGTGCGCTGCACGTCATGGGCGTCCTCTATAGGATCGATGCCGGATATGCCGAGACTGGCTTCGGCTACCTGGCGATCGCCGTCGCGATGCTCGGCGGAGCCCATCCGATAGGCGTGGTCTTCTCGAGCGCCTTCTTCAGCTTCATCATGATAGGGTCTCAGGCCATGCAGAGGGCGATCCAGGTGCCATTCCCGATAGTTTACGCTGTGGTCGGGATAATGCTCATATCGTTAACGGCCGTCCAGAGGACCTACAGGAGGACGGTCTGAGATGGGCCTGGAGGCGGTCTTCACAGCCGACGCGCTCGTAGCGGTCTTCGCGATCACACTCAGGATAGCGCCTACCGTCCTTTACGCGAGTTTGGGGGAGGTGATCACCGAGAGGTCGGGCGTAGTCAACCTGGGGCTCGAGGGGATCATGCTCCTTTCGGCGTTCACGGCGTTCTACTTCTCCTACGTAACAGGCGATCCTATCACTGGTCTGGGGGTGGCGCTGCTCGTTGGGCTCGCGATGGGCCTTCTCCACGCGATGCTGACGGTGTTCCTGTCCCTCAATCAGGTGGTCGTGGGGCTCTCGATTTGGCTCTTCGGCTTCGGCTTCTCGGACGTCCTCTATAGGATGCTTTTCAGGGGGGTGCAGTCGCCCACCGTCAAAACACTCCCGGAGCTCCCGGTACCCGTGCTCTCCGACATTCCGGTGATCGGGCAGATCCTCTTCAGACACAACGCCCTCGTCTACGCGGCCTTCCTGTTGATCCCTGTCGTATGGTTCTTCCTGTACAGGACGAGGTTGGGGCTGCTGATACGCGCTGCCGGCGAGAACCCCAAGGTCGTCAAGGCCGCAGGGCACAGCGTGCTGCTGATCAGGACCGTTGCGGTCGTCATCGGTGCCGTTCTGGCTTCAGTCAGCGGAGCGTACTTCACCACGGCCTTCCTCAGGAGCTACATCACCAACATAACCTTCGGCAGGGGCTTCATAGCGCTCGCGATGGTGTACTTCGGCAACTGGAGTCCCGTGAGGCTCCTCGTGCCGTTGCTGATCTTCAACTACGTGGACTCGCTCCAGCTGATGATGCAGGCCGCCGACGTGGGGATAAGGTACTACTTCCTGAACATGCTGCCCTTCATAGTGCTGATAGCGATGATGCCGGTCTTCGGAAGGAACGTAAAGCCTCCCTCGGCGCTGATGAAACCTTTCAGGTGACCTGGTTCTGCGCTCCCCTCAGCATCAGGCTCGCGAGCTTCTCGACGTCGATCGAGTCGCGTGCGAAGGACCCCACTATCCGGCCGTCGAAGATGACCAGAACCCTGTCGCTGAGCTGCAACACCTCCTCAAGATCCGATGATATCAGCAGCACGGCCCCTCCCTGATCCCTGAAGTCGAGGAGGAACTTCCTGACGAACTCCGTAGCCAGGACGTCGAGTCCCTTTGTAGGGTTGTTAGCGACGATGATGGAGGGCTTCGTGTACACCTCCCTGGCGACCAAGAACCTCTGCTTGTTCCCTCCTGAGAGCTTCCAGAGCTCCGTGCTGACCGAGGGGGTCCGGACCTCGAACCTCCTCACCTCCTCCGAAACCGCCCTTTTGATGGCCCCCATCTTCAACAGCTTGAGCCTCCTGAAGAGCCGGGCTATCAGCGGAGGCATCGAGAAGTTCTCGTAGAGGCGCATGTCGAGCCAGAGGGCCTGCCAGTGTTCTTCCGGCAGGTAGGCCATCCCCAGCTTCCTCCTGAAGTGTGGTGGTTTCTCCGTCACGTCGGTCCCGTTGATCCACACCTTACCCTCGACGGGTTTCCTGACACCTATGATCACCTCTACCAGCTCCCTCTGACCGTTCCCCGTGACGCCGCATATCCCCACGACCTCTCCGTATCTGACCTCGAGGTCCACGCCCTTCAGAGCCATGCTGCCCAAGTCGCCCATCGCCTTGAGGCCGCTGACCTTCAGGGCCACGTTCCCCGTGTTGGGCCTGTTCCCGCCGACGACGGGACTGACGCTTCTGCCGACCATCATCCTGACGAGCTCGTCGGGCGTCACGTTGGCCCTGTCGACCGTCGCCACCTTCTTCCCTCCCCTCAGCACGGTTATCCTGTCTGCGACCTCCATCACCTCGTCAATCCTGTGGGTGACGAAGATGACCGATTTGCCGGCCTCCGCCATCCTCCTCATGGTCCTGAAGAGCTCCCTCGCCTCTATCGGCGTTATGATCGATGTCGGCTCGTCGAGGATCAGTAGCCTCACCTCCCTCATCAGCGCCTTGACGATCTCTAGCTTCTGCTTCTCGCCCGCTGAGAGGTCGCCGACCCTAGCGTTGAGGTCCACCTGCAGGCCGAAGTCGCTCATCAACCGCTCGACGGACCCCTTCACCGCCTCCCTGTCCAACAGCAGCCTGCCGTTCCCCTCCTGGAAGAGGGCGATGTTCTCGGCGACCGTGAGCTCCGGTATGAGCATGAATTCTTGGTAGACGATGCCTATCCCGTGCCTCGAGGCGTCCCTCGTCGAACCGAAGACGACCCTCCTGCCGTCGACCCTGATCTCGCCGGAGTCGGGCTTCAGCATGCCGGCGATGATGTTGCAGAGGGTGGACTTCCCGGCGCCGTTCTCGCCAAGCAGGGCGTGGACCTCACCTGACCGGACCTCCATGCTGACGTTGTCCAGGGCCTGGACGGGACCGAACCTCTTCGAGACGTTGACGACCTCCAGAAAGACCTCGCCTTTACCTGCGGCGTTCAACCCTCAGCCAGTGCGCCCAGGATTGGAAAATACCTTTCGAGCACAGGACATCTCAGAGAGTCGCGTTACGTTGAGAGACGCCACAGCAGAAGTCTTTTATCCCCCGACCAGTTGAGGGGTTTCGACATGGTCAGAAAGGTCGTTTTCCTGGCGAACTGCCTGCTGAACCAGAACGCGAAGGTCGCCGAGTTCGCGCTTTACCCCGGTGTGGTCGGGCCCGTGGTTGACCTCTTCAGACAGAAGGGGTTCGAGGTCGAACAGCTTCCCTGCCCTGAACTGACCTTCATGGGCATCAACAGGTGGTGGCAGACGAAGGACCAATACGACACGCCGGGCTACAGGAAGCACTGCAGGAGGCTTGCGAAGGTGACAGCGGACCTCATCGAGCATTACAAGAGATCTGGCTGCAAGGTCTACCTGGTTGGCCTTGACGGCAGCCCCTCCTCCGGCGTCAGGCTCACCGGTCGCAACCCCACATGGGGAGGCAGGCCCCTTGCCACCCTCGAGCAGTATCAGGTCGTGCCAGGCAGGGGAGTCTGGATCGAGGAGCTGCTGGAGGAGCTCAAGAGGCGCGGGATAACGTTCGACGGAGAGACGGGCGTTCCGATGGACGTCCCTGGCTTCAACATGGACAGGTCGCTGAACGAGCTCAGACAGTTCATCGAGGAGGGGGAGTGATGAACCCCAAGGACTTCAGGTCCTTCAAGCTGGCAATATTGGCCGATTGCTTCGTGAACCCAGTCCGATACCCGGGCTTCCCGAGGAACAGCGTGGTCTACGAGGTCCTGAGGGATCTGGGATACGGCATACTGAAGATGCCGGAGCTCAACGCCTTCCCCGAGGAGACGGTCAGGGGATGGGTCGAGCTGGTGGCCGATCAGGCCGAGGAGTACGTGAAGCGGGGTTACCTCGTGGTGGCGGTTGGTTACGCTGACCTGCCCGACTACGGCGTCTACTACAGTTTGGTCGAGAAGGAGATGGCGTCGCGGGGGCTGGAACCTCCGAGGCTGGTGGCATATCGCAGAGAGGAGGTCGGCAACAGGGACCTCATCGTCCAGAGGCTCTCGATACCTCTCTGAGGACGTCCTCCGGCTTGATCGGCGACTTTCTGATGAACGTGCCGAACTCCGAGAGGGCGTCGTCTATCGCAGAGGCTATCACCGCTGCGATCGGAATGACCCCTGCCTCTCCGACACCCTTCGCGCCCAGAGGGTTGAGGGGTGATGGAGTCTCCAGATGGGCGATCTCCAGATCGAACCCGACCTCCGCTGAGGACGGGATCAGGTAGTCGGCGAAGGTCGTGGTCAGCGGCATCCCTTCGTCGTTGTGGACGATCTCCTCGTACAGCACCGATCCCAATCCCATAACGAGGCCGCCGTGTATCTGACCCTCCACGATCATGGGGTTTATGACCCGGCCGCAGTCGTGGACGAGCCAGAGCTTCTTGACCTCAACAGCACCTGTCTCCACGTCGACCTCGACCATCGCCGCGCAACCTCCGGACGCGTAGACGGACCTCTTCGGGCTGAAGAAGCTGACCGCCTCCAATCCAGGCTCCTCGTCGATCGTTCCCCTGAGGGGGGCTGACTTCTGAGCGAGCTCTGCAAGGGTCAGCCCGTGCTCCGGATGCCCTCTCACGTAGGCCCTCCCGTTCTCCAGCACTATGTCCTCGGGGTTGGCCTCTAGGAGCTTGGCGGCCAGCTTGATGGCCTTCTCCCTCACCTTCATCGCGGCGTTGTAAACGGCCGGTGCGGCCACTGCAGCCGACCTGCTGGCGAAGGTCCCCACGCCCCACTCCATCTTCCCTGTGTCGCCTACGGAGACGTCGACGGTCGAGGGGTCGACGCCCAGCACCTCACCGGCTATCTGTGCGAGGACCGTGAAGTGTCCCTGGCCCTGGGATCCGACGCCTGTGGTGACCGAGACGCGCCCTCCGAAGTCGACCTTGACCTTTGCCATCTCGTAGGGCCCAACGCCGGAGCCCTCGACGTAGAGGGCCAGCCCGAAACCTATCCGCTTGGATCCTCTGGAGAGGGTGCGCTTCAGCTCCTCCCACCTCTCGTAACCTGAAATCTCGAGGAGCTTCTCGAGGACGGCCGGGTAATTGCCTGAGTCGTAGAGGTTGGGAGCACCGTCTTGGTAGATCAGGCCCGTGTCCCAGGGCATCTCGTCAGGCGTGATCAGGTTGGCCCGGCGTATCGCGGCCCTCCCCATCCCCAGCTCCCTAGCCGCCTTGTCCATCAACCGCTCCATGATGAAGACGGCTGTAGGCCTGCCTGCTCCCCTCACTGGGCTGACGGGCGTCTTGTTGGTGTAGACGGACTTGAAGTTGAAGTCCATGTTCCTGATGCGGTAGGGGCCTGGCATCGTGCACATCGTGATGATCGGCACCATGACGCCGTACGGCGTGTACGCTCCGGTGTCAACGAGGAAGTGGTCCTTAAGCCCGAGGATCCTGCCGTCCCTGTCGAAGGCCGCCTCCGCGTAGTGGACCTGGACCCTCTCCTGGTTGGCGGCGACGCTGTACTCCCGGCGCGTCTCGACCCACTTCACGGGCCTGCCGAACTTGATCGCCGCATACGGTACCAAGACCTCCTCCGGGTAGAACAGCATGATCTTGGGGCCGAAGCCTCCGCCGACGTCAGGAGCTATCACCCTGACCTTGGTGTCCGGCAACCCGAGGAGGCGGGCCAACCCGTTCCTGATGGGTATGGGTGCCTGCGTCGAGTCCCAAACGGTCAGCGTCCCCTCCCTCCGATCGTAATACGCAGCGACGGCCCTCGCCTCGATGCTCTGCCCTCCTCCCCTGTTGTAGACGAACCGCTCCCTCACGACGACCGCTGCTTTCGATGAGGCCGATTCGTAGTCGCCTACCAAGACGCTTTTCTCGGCAGCGACGTTGGTCCCGAGGTCCTCGTGCACCAGCGGCGCACCGGGCTCTATCGCCTTCTCCACGTCAACCACAGGCTCTAGGGGATCGTACTCGACCTCTATCAGCTCGAGCGCGTCCCATGCGATGTAAGGTGAGTTGGCGACGACGAAAGCCACCGGCTCGCCGACGTACCTGACCTTGTCCTTCGCCAGCGCGTAGTGCGTCCTGTAATTTATCGGGTATTGGGGGAGTGGTGAGACGCTGGGAGGCAGGGGGCCGTTCAGCTCACCCAACGTCTCGGCCGTGAAGACCCCAACGACGCCCTCGAGCCTCTCCGCCCTGCTGACGTCTATTCTCTTGATCCTGGCGTGGGCCACGGAGCTCCTCAGCACGGCTCCGTAGAGCATTCCGGGGAGCATCACGTCGCCTACGTAGAGGCCCCTTCCCGTTACGAGGCGAACGTCCTCGTTCCTCTTCACGGATTTCCCTATGTACTTGTGCTGCAGCTGCGCCGTCATCTCGTGTTGCAGAGTCAGTAATCTCTGAAATTAACGCTTTCTTGGACATGGCAGGCTTCTCCTCGTCGATGATTCTCCTTAAATCGGAGGAGCGGAGTCGTCAGGCGAGGCGAAGTCCATGTCCTCATCCATCAGAGAGGAGGTGGAGGCCGCCAACAGAACTGCCGTTGAGAGGATGATGGAGACGAGGCCGATGCTCGTTTCCGTTGCGAGGGCCAAGGACGTTTTGCCGTTCCTGAGGAAAGGGGGCATGAGGCTGACCCATGCTGGCCCTCCGATCAGCTGGGAGAGGGCCTCAGGTCCGCTGAGGGGCGCGATAATCGGTGCGGCCCTCTACGAGGGATGGGCCGACACGCCGGAGCGCGCGATCAGGCTCGCCGAGACCGGTGAGATCGAGCTGGAGCCGAACCACCACAACTCGGCTGTAGGTCCCATGGCAGGCGTCATCTCGCCCTCGATGGCGGTTTTCGTGGTGAAGGCGGACGGCGGCGACTCCTTCTCCTACACCAACTTCAACGAGGGACTAGGGAGGGTCCTGAGGTATGGGGCCTACTCTTCGGACGTCCTTGCGAGGCTCAGGTACCTGAACGGCGAGTTCGCGGAGGTGATCGGTGCAGCGCTCCAAGCCGCTGTAAAGGACAAGGGAGGCATCGACCTCAGGAACATAATAGCGCAGGCCCTCCACATGGGCGACGAGTGTCACAACCGCAACGTCGCAGCCACCTCCCTCTTCCTCCGGGAGATAGCGCCCTACGTCGTCAGAGAGGTGGGGAGGGAGGGAGAGCAGGTCCTGAGGACGATCGACTCGAACAACCACTTCTTCGTCAACCTCGCCATGGCAGCGTGTAAGCTGATGGCCGACGCCGCGAGCAACGTGAAGTACAGCACGATAGTCACGACGATCTCCCGGAACGGGACTGAGGTTGGGATACGCGTCAGCGGGCTGGGGAACGAGTGGTTCACCGCACCTGCTCCTGTTCCGAGGGGCCTCTACTTCCCTGGCTTCAGCGAGAGGGACGCAAACCCGGACATCGGCGACTCGACGATCACTGAGACGGCCGGGATAGGTGGAGCGGCGATGGCAGCTTCTCCTGCGATAGTCAGGTTCGTCGGAGGGACGGTCAAGGACGCGATCGAGATGACCATGAGAATGGAGAAGATCACCTTCGCCAAGCACAGGTACTTCACGATCCCGTACCTCGAGTTCGCTGGCACCCCGACTGGCATCGACATTAGGAAGGTGGTCCAGACCGGCCTGACGCCGGTGGCTAACACCGGGATCGCCCACAGGGAGCCTGGTGTGGGTCAGATAGGTGCCGGGATAGTGGAGTTGCCGATGGAGCCCTTCAAGGCCGCTCTGAGGAGGTTCGCGGAGGTTTACGGGATTTCGCGGTCTTAATGGACTCGTCCACGAGTGCGAGCATCATCTCCTCCCTCTCGAGGTCGGACCTGTCCGAGAACTCCCCATCGCCCTCATCTCCCTTTGGGTTATGAGACCTCCCCTGAACCTCCTTCGGTAGCCCCTTCCGTCGCCCACAACGGTTACAGCCGATATGAAGCCCACGTCCCTGTCGGCGAAGGGGGGTACTGACAAGTTTTACTTGAGCCTTTTGAGAGCTCTCTGGCCATACTGCACGTCATCGATGCCGTAATGGACATTTTCTCCAATCTCTTTCGGTCCCACAGGTAATCTCCTGTCGAGAAGCTCTATTCCGTCTTTCTCTTCACAGCAGGCCTCGGCTGAAGGGAAATGAAGGACTGGACGAAGAGGTTCTACAACAACGTGAACTCGAAGAAGTTGAAGAGCATAGAGGAGTTGGTAACTGAAATTGCAGCGATGCACAACGTCATCAGGACAGGAGGAGAGGAGGCGATATCAACTTGACAGTACCATGAGTGGGAGCCATATCTCCAAATAGAAGTTTTAGAAATCATTTGTGCGAAGAGGTGCCGCGGCAAAGCGCCGCGGAGAGCCGGAAAATCCTGGAATCGGGCTCGGTGATCCCGAAAGAGGGAGTTGAAAGATGAGAATTGTCACCCTTCCTAGGTCGATGTCCGCCTCCTTGTGATCCCGAGAGAGGGAGTTGAAAGCGTAACCCATCTGCCTCGACACCTGGACGGAAGACGCCCAAACTCGACGCGGACATCGCTCGTTCTTAATACACTTAAATTCATCGGATGGGGAGTCAAGCCGATGTCGTCAGGAGAGCTGCCGATGAGCGTCCAGCAGCAGCTGGCGAGGCTCCAACAGCTCCAGCAGACCCTCACGGTCCTGATCTCCGAGAAGCAGAGGGTCCAGGCGGAGCTCGAGGAGATCAAGCTGGCACTCGAGGAGCTCTCGAAGGCCGACGAGCAGGTAGTTGTGTACAAGGAGGTGGGGCCGCTGCTGATCCAGACGACGAAGGAGAAGGTGATGGCGGAGCTGATGGAGAAGAGGGACCTGAACGACACGAGGCTGAAGGTCCTGGAGAAGCAGGAGGCCAGGACGAGGACCCAGATCTCTGAGCTCCAGAAGCAGATCCAGTCGGCCGTCTCCGGGAGGCGAGCAGAGGAGTCGTGACCTCCTCCGTGCAGGACCCAGAGGCGCTGATAAGGTCGAGGGAATTCGTCTCGGGCCTCTCAAATCACCTCACTGAGCTGAGGGGCAAGAGGGTAGGCGTGCTGACACACTTGGGCGGTGACCAGGACTCTATAGCCGCTGCCTACGTCCTCGGCAACCTCCTGAGGGACTGTTACGGAGCAGATGTCGCTGAAGGCGTTCACGTGCCGGGAGAGGTCTCAGACGTCTCTGAGAGGTTCGCTGCGGCCCTCTCGGTACAGCTCGCACCTGAGCTCCCGGAGGCGGAGCACTACGTGGCCGTCGACGCAGGATCACCTAACCAGCTCGGCAACGCTTTCCCCTCTATTCTGGGAAGGTTGACGGTCGTAGACCACCACCACGTCGGTGACCAGTGGCCTGAGGGGGTTACCGTCTTCGCCTCCCCCGATTACAAGTCGAGCTCCGAGATCGTCCTGGACCTCTGCATCCTCAACCGCAGGTCGCTGAACGCTGTCGAGTCCTCTGCCCTCTTCTTCGGCATCTACTACGACACCGTGAGGCTGACGGTGGCCGACGCTCTGACCCTGAGGAAGGTCGGGCTTCTGGGAGCATACGGAGCCGAACCCTCTACCTACGCGGAGGCGCTTGAGGTCCCTCCCGATTACTCCGAGAGGCTTGCCAGACTGAAGGGGTTGAAGAGGTCATCCCTGTTCAGGGCCGAGAACGTGATCATCGCCGTCACCAGGGTCGGTGCCTTCCGGTCGTCGGTGGCAAGGACGTTGATCAACGCGGGTGCCGGGATAGCTCTGGTCGGAGAGGAATCAGAGGGCTTCACAGACGTCGTCTTCAGGGTCTCGCCCGAGGTCGTCAAGACCTACTCGATCAACGTCGTCAGGGACGTCATAGAGCCTCTCACCTCCAAGCTCGGGGGCCAGGGAGGTGGGCATGCGGCCGCTGCGAGGGTTAGGGTTCCGGGTAACTTCGACGAAGTGGTCGCCAGGTGCCTCGAGCTGCTGGGCTACGCGCTCGGGACCTACGTGAAGCCCATCGAAGATCGGTGATGAAGGCGGTAGAGGTCAGGGGCCTGAGCTTCAGGTACGAGGGCTCTGAGGGGTGGGCAATCAGGGAGGTCGACCTCGAGATAGACAGAGGAGAGCTGGTGCTGGTATTGGGACCGACAGGTTCCGGGAAGTCGACCTTCCTCCGCTGCCTGATCGGCCTCATACCGCACTTCTACTCCGGCGACTACGTCGGCTCGGTCAGGGTCATGGGGATGGAGGTTGCCTCGACGCCGGTCCACAGGCTCGCCACGAAGGTCGGCATGGTCTTCCAGAACCCGGAGACGCAGATCTTCTCCACTTCCGTCGAGTCGGAGCTGGCCTTTCCCCTCGAGAACCTCGGCCTTCCGCCTGAGGAGATCAGGCGAAGGGTCGAGTTCGTGATGGACCGGTTCGGTTTGAGGGAGTTGAGGAAGAGGAACCCTGCGGCGCTCTCCGGAGGCCAGAAGCAGAGGCTCGCGATAGCGACGGTGATGGTGATGGGCCCCGACGTTCTGCTCCTCGACGAGCCGACCTCGATGCTCGACCCGATGGCGGCAAAAGAGGTGCTGGACCTCGTCGTCAGGCTCTGCAAAGAGGAGGGGAAGACCGTTCTCGTCTCCGAGCACAGGACCGACCTCCTCGCACCGCACGCCGACAGGGTGATAGCCTTCAGCGGAGGGAGGCTCGTCTACTCCGGCGACACGAGGACCTTCTTCTCCGAGCCCAGACACGACGACATATCGGTTCCGAGGGTCGTGGAGCTGTACTGGAGGCTGAGGGGTTCTTGCCGGCTCGACGGCCCAGTGCCACTCCTTCCCGAGGAGCTTGAGGCCCTACTGTCCGAGAGGTTCAGGAGGGGGGTGCACCGACGGTGATCGAGCTGGAGCGCGTCTCCTTCGCTTACCCTGGAGGCGTGAAGGCGGTAGACGGCGTGGATCTGGTGCTGAGGGAGAGAGAGGTAGTTGCGCTGATGGGAGGGAACGGCGCAGGGAAGACGACGCTCCTGAAGCTGATGGTGGGCCTGTTGAAGCCGAGCGAGGGTGTGGTGAGGGTCGACGGGCTCGACACGAGAAGGACCCCTCTCAGCAGGATCGCGAGGATCGTAGGATACGTCCCCCAGATAGCCGAGACGCTCTTCTTTCTCCAATCGGTCGAGGAGGAGATGCTCTATGCCCTGAGGAACTTCGGGATGCTCGAGAAGGCGCACCGCGTCGGAGAGCTCCTGAAGACCTTCGGACTGGAGGGGACCGAGAAGAGGTCGCCCTTCACCCTCAGCGGAGGCCAGAAGAAGAGGCTCTCGATAGCCGTCGTGCTGGCTTGGGAGCCGAAGTATTTGCTGCTCGACGAGCCCACGCTGGGACAGGACAGGGCAGGCAGGGACGCGATGATAGACATCGTCAGGAAGCTCAGGGAAGAGGGCAGGACGCTGGTGATTGCGACCCACGACGTCGAGTTCGTCTCCGAGCTCTCCCCGAGGGTCGTGCTGATGGGGAACGGGAGGGTCCTCGCCGACGGGAGGGCCGATGAGGTGCTCGTCGACGAAGGGCTGCTGAGGGAGGCCCGTGTTCTCCCACCCCAATCCGTCGTGATCTCCTCAAGGCTGGAGGCGATGGGCGTGAAGAGGACGCCGAGCATCGAGGACCTTCACATACAGCTGAGGAACCTCCTCGTGTCAGCGGGTGGATGCGGTGAGCCTGAGGCTCGGTGAGCTGCTGAGGTTCAGTGGCGTTGAGCGTGGCGTCGCCGCTCTCGATCCCAGGGTGAAGCTCGCCATTTCAGTCTACCTCTTCGCCCTCCCGGTGATCTACGACAGGCCGCCTGTCCTCTCGCTGGCCGCCTCCTCGTCGGTCCTGCTGCTGGTGACGGCGCTGCTCGCAACGGTCAAAGAGTCCAGAAGGGTCCTCGGCACCATAAGGGCACTCGGGCCCTTCCTCGCCTTCGTGGTGCTGCTGAACGTCCTTGGGAGCCTGACTGCCGGGTCGTCCGTCTTCACGCTCGAGTTCGCGGTTACCAACGCCGCCCTCCTCCTGAGGTTCGTCGCCGTCCTCACGTCCTTCTCCTTCTTCCTCCTGACGACCTCGCCCGAGGACTTCGCGCTGGTCCTGAGGTGGATGAGGGTTCCGTACGACTACGCCTTCGCCCTGACCGCTTCGATCAGGTTCGCTCCGCTTTTCCTCGAGGAGGTCCAGGAGGTCATCGACTCACAGAGGATGAGGGGTGTCAACTACGAGACGCGGAACCCCGTCAAGCTCTTCAGGAACTACGTGAGGGCCTTCGTCCCCGTCACCGTCAACGCCCTCAGGAGGGCCTTCGAGATGGCTGAGGCCTTGGAGGTCAAGTGCTTCGGCGCCGTCGAGAAGAGGAGCAGCTACAGGACGTTGAAGTCAAGACCGAGGGACTACGTCGTTCTGATTGGGGCGACCGTGCTCTTCGTTTTAGCGGTCCTTCTCAAATTCTACTATCAGATCTAATGCAAACTATCTCGGACTTGAGCCCCTGAAGGTCACGACCTCCCAGACATCGTTCAGTATCGAAGTTACGGTCGGCTCACCGGCACCCTCTCCGATGAGCGTGAGGTCACCTGCTGTCTTGAGGCGGAGCGTGACGGCGTTCAGAGTCCCGTGGACGCAGATCGGATCGTTCAGCTTGACAAGCCTCGGAGCCACAGAGAGCCTGCCGTCAGAGTCCACGGAGCCTATCAACTTGACTGCCATGTTCGCCTCCTTAGCGAGGGCCACGGCGTCGGCCGAGATCCTGGATATGCCGACGATCCTGACGTCTTCGAGCTTCCTGTCGAGCCCCATGACGGCGTTTGCGAGTATCAGAAGCTTCAGCGCCGTGTCGTAACCCTCGACGTCCAGCGTAGGGTCCCTCTCCGCGATCCCGAGGTTCTGGGCCTCCCTCAAAGCGAGGTCGAAGGTCAGCCCCTCGAAGTGCATCCTGCTCAGGATGTAGTTCGTCGTGCCGTTCAAGATGCCCCTGATCGAGAGGACCTCGTCCCCCCTCAGGCAGAACCTCCTCAGCGATATCAGCGGTATCCCTCCGCCCACCGTCCCCTCGAAGAGGAGGAGGGAACCAGTGGAGCGGGCCACCTCCTTCAGCTCCGTGTATGCGAGGGCTATCGGAGCCTTGTTGGCCGTGACCACGTCGATCCCTCTGGAGAGCGCGGTCCTGATGTTGGTGAGGGCCGGCTCGCCTGACGGTAGATTGGTCGGCGTGAGCTCCACGAGCAGGTCGACCTTCCGGTCCTCGAGGAGCCCCAGCGCACTCCCCTCGACGAAGTTGGGCGATCTGCTCAGGTCGTCGCCCAGCTCCTCCGCCGTTATTCCCTCGGGCCTGTAGACGTAGCCGGTGGACCTGGCTACTGCTACCAGCTTCACGCCGGGGACCATCCCGTGGAGGAGAGCACGCGCCACCCTCTTGCCCAAGAAGCCGTAGCCGTTCACGAGGACCCTCAGCAACCCCCTCACACCTCGGTGAGCAACAGGTAACCGAGGCCCGTTGCAACCTCCTCGAACCGAGCCATCGCCCTCTCACCCCCTTCGCCCTCAGGGACCTCCAGCGTCAGGCGGGCAGTCGTCTCTGGTCCGCTTCCACGGACTGACGCGTCGACGATCCTGAGGCCGAGGCCCTCGACGGCCCTGATAAGGTCACCGAACTCGCCCCTCCCGATGACTATGACCGTCCTGAACGACTTCTCGAGGCTCTCAGACCCTATCACCGGGACTCCGACCGACTCGATCCCCTTCCTCGCCCTCTCGAGGCTCTGGGCGTCGGGGAACTCGACGTTGATGCTGACCGGCACATAGCCGGAAGTGATGTTCTCGCGGCTGTGGACGATCGAGATGATGTTGCCCCCTGCGAGGGCTATCTGCTCCAGCGTCTTCAGCAGCGTGCCAGGTCGGTCGACGAGAGCGCAGGTGAGCCTCACCCTTACCGCCGGCATCTCTACCGATCACAGAGGCTCCGAGTTATGTCCTTCACCGGCCAATTCGTCCTTTGAGGCGAAAGGAACTGCCTCTCAGGGCGCCCCCCTCGAGGGAAAAGCGGTGAAGCCCCTCAGAAAGTCAGACCTGTTCGGCTATGACCTCGATGTGGATCAGCGTCTTGTTGTGCGGCGAGGCCCTACCGAAGGCCCTCGGGAAGAACTTCTTGATCACCCTGCCCTTGTGGACGGCCGCGTGAACTATCTTGAGCCTTGACGTGTCGAGGCCCTTGAACTCCGCGTTCGCCTCCAGCGACTCGAGCAGCTTCAGCAATAGCCTCGCCGGCTTCACCGGATACCCTCCAGGCCCCTTCGTCTCCGAGTGGTGGGCCCTCAGCTTTCTGTACCTCCTGTAGGGTATCATCCTCCTCCTGGCTACGACGTCCTCCAGCAGCCTCTTCGCGTCCTCCACGTACATCCCCTTGATCGCAGCGCAGACCTCCCTCGTCCACTTCGGGGAAGCGTCGACCTCCCTGAGGCTGGCCTTCGCTATCTTCGACTCGTCGGCCAGCTGCATCGAGTAGCCCCACTTCGGCATCTCCGCCTCTCAACCTCAGCGGACCGCGAGCATAAAACTGTGAGCACATAGCCGCTGGCATCAGCGGTCTCAGGAGACGGCCCTGTGTCGAGGAAGGAGGCTTATCGGGAACCCGACGCACTCATCGAGGGCATGGCGCACTATCTCGTGAGGGCCATACCGAGGCAGGGGGCCCTGAAGAGGATCTGGAAGGACCTCGAGTCGGGGAGGATCGCGTCGATGAGGCCTTTCGGCAGGGCTCTCGACGAGAGTTTGCGCAACGCACGCTTCGACCTCAGGGGACATGCGGTGTGGGAGGAGGAAGACTACTGCACCCCTCCTTTGGCGATGGAGAGGGAGGCGGTGCTGGACGAAGCGTTCGAGCTGGTCTCCGTCGAGCCGGTCCGGAAGGGCTCCGGGTGGGCGGCTATCAAGGTGCTTCCTAGCCTCTGGATTTTCGTTTTCGGATTGCCCCAAAGGAAGGGCGAGAGACCCGTAACTAGGTGCGGGATGCCCCATCAGCAGCTGACCCAGAACCCAGGTCCCAAGATCTACTCGATGCTGGCCGACGAACTCTTCTCGCTCCCCAACGTTACCGAGGAAGTGAGCGCCGTCTCCGTCCCGGGTGCGAGGGCCCTCGTTCTGGACGATGAGGCGGCCGAAGGCCCAGAGGACGCTTTCATCTACGGCAGGGAGTTCGCGCACCTCCATCCACCCGGTGACGGCAGCCTCCACCTGATGGCCCCTCCGAACTGGGTCGACGAGCTGGTCTCGAAGGGATGGGCCGAGCCTCACCCCGCAGCAGGTCGCCTGATACCGCGGAACGCCGTCATGGTCTACGCTCCGAGGGACGAGGCGGAAGTTCGGACGGTGATGGAGGTCGTGCTGCTCTCTTACTGGAGGGCCAAGGGTGCGAACGTTCCTGGACCGAAATCGTTAGCTTGAGGGACCGGATGTTCTCCGCGTAGTGCGTGATCAGCCAACAGTAATTAGCGTCGGTTATCCCGGTGAGGTGTGCCGCGCGTCAGGATCGTCTACTGTGTCCCCTGCGGTTTCCTTCCGAGGGCAGTCCAGCTCGCAACCGATCTGCTGAACAGGTACGGCACCAGATACCTCAAGGACTTCTCCGTGACGCTCGAGACCGGCGACGGCGGCGTCTTCGACGTCTACGTCGACGAGAGGTTGGTCTACTCGAGGAAGGCCGAGGGTGGCAGATTCCCCACCGTTGAAGACATAGCGAAGCATCTGGGATGACCCGAGAGAGCGGTCCTGGTTTGGCGGCGAAGAGGAAGGTGGTGATCGGGGCGGACGACGTCTACCCTGCTGCAAGGGAGGCGGCCAGATACCTCGCCTCGAAGGGGTTCGAGGTTGAGCTGGTAGGATCTCTGGTGACCGAGCGGGTCGAGTCTTGGCCTGACGTCGCCTTCGAGGTGGCGAGGAGGGTCGCAGAAGGTCAGGCCGAGTTCGGTGTGGTCGTCTGTTACACAGGGACCGGCGTCTCGATAGCCGCCAACAAGGTCAAGGGCATAAGGGCGGCCCTCTGCTTCGACGCCGAGACAGCAAGGGGAGCAAGGCTCTGGAACGACGCCAACGTGTTGGCCATGAGCGGCCGCCTGACGTCGCCGCACGTCGCGAGGGAGATCATCGACGCTTGGCTCTCGGTAGAGAAGATCGACGAGTCCGAGCGGGAGAACATCGAGAAGCTGAAGAGGCTCGACGAGAAGCGCTGAGCTCAGCCGCTCGCAACCTTTGAGCTCCCGGACTTCAGGGCCCTTATCGCCTCGAGCACTTCTTTCGCGTGTTCAGCCGGCTTGACCTTCGTGAAGACCTTTACCACCGTTCCGTCGGGTGCGATGACGAACGTGTGCCGCTTCGCCTTCCTCGTGAGGCCGTTCAGCGACGCGTAGGCCCTTGCGACCTCGCCCTTCACGTCGCTGAGCAGCGTGAAGTTGAGCCCGTACTTCTTCGCGAAGCGAGCGTTCCTCTCAGGCGGATCCGTGCTGACCCCTATCACCATGACGTCCTCGGAGCTGAGGTCGGGCATGTGGTCCCTGAAGGAGCAGGCCTCCTTCGTGCATCCGGGCGTGTCGGCCATCGGGTAGAAGTAGAGCACGATGTACTTGCCCTTGTTCAGGTGTTCGGAGAGCCTGAAGGTGTTGCCGTTCGAGTCGGTCAGCACAAATTCCGGCGCCTTCCTCCCGAGCAGTTCCTTAGGATCCTCCGGCTGATCCCTCGACAACGCGATCACCCTTGGATGCATCGGACAGGTGATGACGGTAGCGGTTCAGTGGCCGCAGCCGCAGGAGCAACCGCCACCGTGCCCCTCGTCACCGTGGGCGCCGATCCTCCTGATCAGGAAGCCCTCGCCGAAAGGCGTGACGCCGTAGTCCAGCTCGATCTCGCCTATCCTCTCCGCTGAGAAGCTGTCGATGTAGAACTTGACGCCGTCGACGTTGACGATCTTGTCTCCCTCGTACTCGCTGTCCTCGATCGCGAGGCCGTACTGGGGGCCGCAGCAGCAACCCTCGGTGACGAAGATCCTGATGCCCGCCTCGCCTCCCACCTCTCTCAGAACCTCCTTCATCTTCTCGAGCGCCCTGCTGGTAACCCGGAGCTGAACGTCCTCCATCAAACCTCCTCACCCGTGAGCCTTAGAAAAACTTTTGCTGAGAACAACAAGCGTGCGGAACGGGTGAGAAAGGGAACACTTGACGTCTCGGTGGGAGCTTCGCTGCGCTGAGGTTCACTGGCTCGAGCTCATGACGAGCATCGTGAGGGTTGACCTGACCTTCTCGAGGCGCCTGATGTTCCAGGAGACTATCTCTTTCAGCTTCTCCATGTTGTCGGCCTCGACCTTCGCGACGATGTCGTAGACGCCGTAGACGACGTAGGCCTCCTTCACAGCAGGCATCGACTGGAGCTGCTTCAGGACTTCCTCCTCCGCGCCGATCTCGGTATTGATCAGGACGAACGCGATCGGCATTTCAGGGTATCATCACCGAAGACCGACTAAAAAGGATTCAGACTTTCAACCCTCGACCGTCAGCTCAGGCCAGCCGGGGTGGAGTAGGAAGGGAGCTCCCCGTGCCGTGCCATCGGCTTTTCGGCCAGCGATATCCATATAACAGCAAGCGAAGAGGAAGGAAATAGGGGGTGCCATGCCGAAGCACATACTCGTGACCCTGACCGACGAGCAGTACAGGTGCCTCAGCTACCTGAGGGGCAAGATGGGGAGCAGCGACGCCGAGGTCCTGAGGAACGTCTTCCTCGCATGGGTCTGGGAGAAGATGGGCGGTGCAGCGCTCGGCGAGTGTTGGACCGACGTCAAGAGGATGATGGGCGAGAAGGAAGGGAAGTGACCGCTCCGAGCGGCTCCGGGTAATCCGAGTACTCCGGATCCGGGTTCTTCCAGATCAGGTACTCGGGTGGGTTGAGCAGCATGACGAGCCTCGATGCGGCCCTCTCCAACGGAAGCCTCCTTCGACCTCCTTCACGCCTCCAGTACTCGCCCACACTCTTGAGGGCCTCCCGCACCTTCCTCTTCTCACCCCTCGAGAGGTTCCTGTACCAGCGACTGAAGAGCTCCGGGTCGAGCAGCACGTGCTCCCTCGCTCCCAGACCCTCCAGGATCCTGTAGGCCGACTTTAGCGTCCCCATCCTCTCACGGTCGACCTCTGCAGAGACCCTGAGCATCCCTGCCCTCTCGAAGAAGGGATTGTACCTCGCCATCACGGCCAGCGTCTCGACGTAGGGCCTCCCCTCAAGCGGAAGCGTCTGCCTCACCAGCTCCACCGCGACGCCTATTCCCCTGAACTTGGGGTGCACGATCACCCTCGAGATCCTGACGAAGTGCTCGTTGATCCACCGGAGGTAACCGCTCATGCCCTCCCTCATCAAATCTCTCAGGAACGGAAGAGCGGCGTTCCTCGGCCTGAGGACAGGATGCGGTGCCGTGTAGACTATGACGCCCGCCAGCTCCTCGCCGATCACGGCCCTGTAAACAGCCCTCAACGCACCCGGATGCCTGCTCCTGTAGTGGAGTTCCTTCAGCGCATTGTAATCCTCGATGGTGCCCTTCTCTATTTTGAGCGATTTCATCAAAGAGCACCTCTCAGGACGAGGCAAGTCGTAACGAACTTCAGCCGATGAGCCGAACCTCTTGACCACCAGGACGTCAGGCCCTAAGTCTTCAACGAGGTCTTCGTGAGCCGTGGCGACGACCAGCGTGATTCCTCTCCTCCTGCACCACCTCTGCGTCAGGAACGCGAGGACCTTTGCCGTCGTCCTGTCCAGGTTCGAGCAGAACTCGTCTATGACGAGGGTCTTCGGGTTCTCGGCGAGGGCCTTCGCCATCCTGTACCTGAACTTCTGGCCGTCGCTCAGCTCCGAGTACCTTCTGAGGAAGAGGTAGGCCTCTCCGAGCCCGACTGCCGATAGGACCTCTATCGCCTCTGCGACATCTCTCCCAACACCTTCGATGACCCTCTCTTTCGGATCGACCTCGATCGAGCTGAAGTTCAGGACCGGCCTGAACTCGCTGTGCCTGCGAAGTCCCGCCTCGATGTCCCTGAGGAGGAGCGATTTCCCTCCGCCGCTCTCGCCGGTGATGTATACCACGTCGCCGGGATCCACGTCCACCAACAGGTCCCTGTAGATCACGTGCTCCCTCCTCCCTATGCCGATGCCGAAGGCCTTGTGGACCTCCAGGACCCTCGCTGTATGGGGTGCGCTCGAGTCGAAGGACCTGCTGAGCCTGAAGGACCTCCTCTCCTCCCTCTCAGGCTCTGAGACGACGTCCCTGAGGGCGAGCAGCAACCTTCTCACCCGAGGGGAACGGCGTAGGTCCCTGACGAGTCGACGGTCGAGGCGTAGCACGCCAGCGCTAGCGCCCTAGCGAGATCGTCGCGAGTCCCCTGTGGGTGGTGGAAGACCAAGCGTCCTTTCCTAGTCCGCTCGAACTTCACGGACTGAAGGGAAGAGATCAGGGCCTCGTCCAGGTACATCCTCAGCCTTCCTCCCTCCATCAGCACCTTCAGCGCGAGCATCGCCTTCTCCACCTCGCCCGGTCCTACCCCGATCACCCTGATCCCGTAAGACTCCAGCTGCTCCCTGATGGGTATCCCGGCACCGATCTCCTCGAGGGCCAGGTCGAAGCCCATCTGCCTGTAAAGCCCCACGACCCTGCCGACCGAGTAGGTGTAGCTCTCGCTCATCCACGCCTCCGTGTGGACCAACCTCACGGAGCCTGACCTGACCTCAACGACCGCGACCGCGTTCGGATCGGCCCTCCCTCCCCAGTCGAACCCGGCGTAGAGCCTGCCTCCCGAGAGCTCACGCGGCTGGTAGTCCTCGATGCAGGACCTGATGAGGTCTGAAGGGAAGAAGCTGTCGGAGTCGTCGACGAACTCGGCGAGCATCTCGCGCCTGAAGGCCTCCTCGCCCATCAGCCTCCTCTGCTCCTCGACGAAGGAGGGGCTGACCAAGGGACAGTAGGTCGTTGGCCACCTCCTCGAGCTCCAGTTGGGATCGTTGAAGCATCGGTAGAAGACGTGGTTCTTGTCCCAAGGAGTGCTGATCATCCAGAAGCTGCCCTCCGTCGTGGCTATCTGGGGCATCAGCACGTCGGTTATCACCCTCTCAGGGACGAAGGCGGCCTCGTCCACGATCACTAAGTCGGCCGTCAGGCCCCTGATCGTGTTTCCGAGCGTCCCAGATGGGAGGGCCACAACCCTGCTGCCGTTCCTGAAGGACACTTCGGTCCTCGTCTTCCTCTTGAGTAGCCTCGCGCAGACCCGTGAGCTCCTGACGAAATCGGAGACCTTCTCGAGGAGGTTCAGGCTCTGCCTGAGGGTCGGCGCCACGAGGAGCACCCTCGCGTTGGGCCTCGAGAGGGCGAAGTGCAGGGCCTTGACGGCCACGGTCGTGGACTTACCCGTCTGGCGGCCCGCACAGACGCAGATCCTTTTGCTCTCGTCGGCCAGCAGCTCCTCCTGGTACGGGAAGGGCCTCCAGTCCAGGACGGAGACGGCGAACTCGACCGGATCGCTCGGTATTCTCGTCGCCGCAGCTTCCCTCTCCCGCTTGAGCTCGAGGAGTCTCCTGTAGAGCGAAGCCCTGCTGAAGTATCCCGGCGGCCCCATCATCTCCCCTCATCCTCTCGGGCCAGATCCTCCGCTAGGGCCCTCAGTTCGGCCACCTCCCGCTCGCGCCTGATCCTGCTAAGGAGGTCTAGCCCCTTCAGCGCTATCCCGAGGTAGGCCTGGGAGGCCTTCTGGTCCCTCCGCCTCCTCGCCTCGACGGACTGCTCGTAGGCCTCCCTGACGACCCTCCAGATCTCCTCCTCGAGCTGGTCCCACTCCTTACCCGTTGACCCTCTTTCGGCCTTCCGCTGGAGCCTCCGGATCCCCTCGCCTATGCGGACGATCCGCCTCTCGAGCTCCCTTATCCCGGCCTGACCCTCAGTCCCAGCCCTCCTCATCCCCGAACCACCTCTGGATCTGGGCGTAGTTCCTCACCTCCTTCTTCGGGAAGTTCATCACGCCCCTCTCGATCGAGTCTATCAGCGCAAGGGGAATGTACGTGATGTCGCTGTTGTCGGGCTTCCTCTCCACCACGAGCCTCAGGTACGTCAACCTCTCCCCCCTGACCAGCCCTCCGTAAGCTCCCACCGAGACGATCGGGCTGTCGACCCTCTTCGGGTTCCTCATGCTGTTGGGTACGTCCCTCCAAGTGCAGGCGTCGTACCACCTCACCACTATCAGCTCTCCCTCCTTCAGCGACCTCAAAACCTGCCTGACCCCTTTGCGCATCGTCTCGAATCAAGTCCTCGATAGAATTACAGGATAGCGATTCTTGCAGGACTTGCTGTTTGATTTTCTGCGACAATTCTGTTTTTAATCCGAGCAGCAATACGGGAGCTGTTCCAGATCTTACAGCGATGTACGGGTCTGTGGAGGAGGTGAAGATAAGGGTCGGGATTGACGTGAGCGACACGTCCCACGACAGGACGATAGCTTCCTTCATCGAGGAGGCGGATGCGCTGATAGACGCGATCCTCGAGGCCAACGGCATCAGGACTCCTCTCGAGGAGCCTCCTGCAAGGGTCAGGAAGCTGTCTTCAACTCTTGCGTCGCTCCTCTTCATCGCCTGGAGGTCCCAGAGGAGGGAGGACGCGGCGAACTACATGCGGCTCGTCAGGGAGGAGCTGAGGACCTTCTCCGAGGAGCTCAGGAACAGGGCAGGGATAGAGCTGACGGGTGAGACGGATTGAGGAGGGAGGGGAAGCTGACTGTCAGGAGGAACGGAAGGGCCCTGACGGTCAAGGTAGAGGTCGAGGACTGGCTCGGGATGCTGGCGCTGGTCCTGGCCGGTGCCTTCGTGGTCCTGCTGATGGCGGGGAGGGTGTTGGAGGCTACGCTCGTCGGCAGCTTCGGCGGAGGCCTCTCGCTCGGCGAGATGCTCAGGAGGGCCAGGAGGTCGTTGAGGGGATGAGGTGCAGGAGCCTCTGCGATGGGATAGATGGGTCCTCGAGGAGGGCGAGGTACGCTTTGGGATACTTCTGGTGCACGGCTTGCTCGATCGCAATTCAGAGGGAGCACTGTGAGGAAAGGGACGGAGCGCTCGTCTGCCCTTGCTGCGGAAACCGCGTCAGGACGACCCCGCGCACGAGACCGAGGTGGAGGAGATGGTGACGGTCTCGCTGGAGCTCTCGTCGGCCCTTTACGGAGCGCTCTACGCCTCAGTCTTCGCAGGCGCAGGTTACCTGAAGTCGAGGAGGAGGGAGGATTTCGCTCCTGCGAAGTTCCTCCGAACGGTCCTGCTCGGCGCGCTGATCGGAGCGATAGCGGGAGGCATGGGCCTTGACCTCAGGGACCTCGGGATCGAGGACCTGTTGCTGGTAGGAGGAGCGACAACGCTGACGAGGGACCTGCTGAGGGCCTTCCTGCAAAGCTTGGGTGGTGAGCGATGAGGGGCATCGCTGTCCTTACGCTGTCGATCCTTGCTGTGACAGCGCTGACGGCGGCCTTCACCCTCACCGCACCTGATGTGGTGCTGACCACCTCGCCTCCTTCGAGTTACGTCTACGTCCCCGGATTGGGAGAGGTTCCGACCGATCCGGGCGAGCACAGGGTCACGGTCCGGTTCAGGGCTCCTGAGGCCTTGTTGGCCTTCGGCGGAGCGGTAATTCTTGCGGTCGTTGCGGCGTATGCGGCCTACTCGGAAAGGGACTTAGTGGTGCGGAAGGTCGTCGCCGCGGCTGGCATCTTCTACGGATTGGGAATAGGGCTTCTGACCTACTCGAGGAGGGACTTCAGGGTTGCAGCGCCTTTGCTGCTACCGCTCGGCCTCTCGTTGCTCGGCCTCTCCGCAGCCCTCAGGTTGATGCTCGGGAAAAGGTTCAGGGGGTCGACTCGACGGAGACGCGGACCGTCATCGAGAGGACGATCGCCCTCCTACCCTGGTCCACGTAATCGGTACGACGCAGCTCGACTGGAGAGGCGAGGACGTCGGCACCGGACAACCCCAGCGTCGGGTCCTCCCTGATCAGCTCGTAGGCCCTGAGGGCCGCCCTCAGCACCTTGCCGTACTGCTCGATGGGGTCGGCACCCAGACCCTCAAAGACCAGCTCGTACTCCTGGCTCGACCGCGTCGAGGATCCGCCTATTGACCTCGTTGAGATCTCGACGGTCCTCAGCATCACGTATGCCCTCGGGAAGACAGGCGCGTTGCCTGATCTGAGGACGGCCGCGATCAAGCCCTCTCCTTTCAGCCTCTCGAGCACGCCGTTCAGCGCGCCCTCCACTTCCTCCACCATCAGTGGCGACGTCACCCCTCTTTGCACCTCCCCAGATGACCCTCACGGGAGATCAGATCGCGGACCGCCATCCTGATCGCCTCGGCGACGCTGACGTAGACCCCTGACCTGACCAGCTCCTCAAGGGACTCGAGGTAGGGCTCTGGGAGCCTGACCGTAAGGGCACGGAGCCGGCTGCTCATCCTGCGTCGGTCGGGGTCGCTCCGAGATAAGCTGAGAGACCCACGCCTTACCGAATCTGAACGTGGACCGAGTGGTCGACATCAGATACTTTACATCGCTTGAGGGCTGAGGGGCGAGAGTTGGCGGGTTCGAGGCACTTCCTCGAGGTGTACGATCTCAAAAGGGAGGAGTTCATCGAGGTCATCAGGACAGCAGTGGAGTTCAAGCGCTCCGGCTACCCATCAGGATCCCTCAAGGGGAGGTTCATCGCGCTCCTCTTCGAGAAGCCCTCGACTAGGACCCGCGTCTCCTTCACCTCTGCCATCTCCAGGCTCGGAGGGACCTTCGACTACCTCTCAGCGAACGACCTCCAGCTGGCCCGCGGCGAACCGGTCTACGACGTCGGAAGGGTCCTATCGAGGTACGTCGACGGCCTCGTCTGCAGGGTGAGGAGACACGCAGACCTCCTCGAGCTCGCCGAGAACTCGAGGGTCCCAGTAATCAACGCCCTCTCCGACAGGCACCATCCGTGCCAGGCCCTCGCAGACCTCATGACGGTCTACGAACTGAAGGGCAGGTTCGAGGGGGTGAAGGTCGCCTTCGTCGGTGACGGGAACAACGTCGCGACCTCTCTGATGCAGGCATGCGCCCTCACAGGCACCGACTTCGCCATAGCTTCTCCGAAGGGCTATTGGATCCCTGAAGAGGAGAGGAAGAAGGCCGAGCGGGTCGCTGAGGAGACAGGCTCGAGGCTCACCTTCACCGAGGACCCAGAGGAGGCCGTGAGGGGTGCGGACTTCGTCTACACCGACGTCTTCGTCTCGATGGGCTTCGAGGCCGAGGCCCAGGAGAGGATGAGGGCCTTCCTGCCGAGGTACAGGGTGACCGTGCAGCTCATGTCGAAGGCCTCTCCCGACGCCAGGTTCATGCACTGCATGCCCGTGAAGAGAGGAGAGGAGGTGGAGCCTTCGGTCGCCGACGGCCCGAGGTCGGTGATGTACGATCAGGCCGAGAACAGGATGCACACCGAGGCCGCGCTCCTCCACCTAATCTATTCGGTCTGGCGCTGGATCTGATGACCTGTCAGGCCTGCCTAAACCTCGAAAGGTTTGAGCCACAGCGCTTTTAGGTGCCCGATCACACGGTAACGACGTGAGGCAGGAAGCCTTCACCACGAGCGTGGTCGGCAGCTGGCCCAGGCCAGCGTGGCTGCTGCAGGAACTGAGGAGGAAGAACAGGGGCGAGATAAGCTACGAGCAGTTCAGCGAGGTCGCCGATGAGGCGGCCCTGCTCGCGATCAAGTACCAAGAGGACGCAGGGATAGACGTGATCACCGACGGAGAGCAGCGTAGGGACAACTTCTACTCCTTCGTCGCCGACAAGCTCGAGGGGATCAAGCTCATGACTGTGGCTGAGCTGATGGACTACGTCCAGGACAAAAGCAGGTTCGAGGAGATGCTGAGCAGGCTCGACGTCCCAGCTTTCGCGATCAAGAGTCCTGTCGTCGTGGGCCCGATCAGAAAGAGGAGGCCGATCGCGCTGGACGAGCTCCAGTTCCTCAAGGAACACACTAAGAGGAGGATCAAGGTCCCCCTTCCGGGTCCCTACATGCTGACGAGGGCCAGCTGGGTCGAGCCCCTCTCGAGGGAGGCCTACTGGAGCAGGGAGGACCTGGCGATGGAGTACGTCAGGCTCCTCAGGGAGGAGATCCTCCAGCTGGCTGAGGCCGGGGCGTACTTCGTCCAGCTCGACGAGCCCACATTGACCGAGGTCGTTTACGGAGGCGTCAGCACGCAGACGTTTATGTGCGCGGCCATCATGGCGAAGACCGACCCGAAGGAGGAGCTGGAGTTCGCGACGGAGCTGATCAACAAGACCGTGAAGGGCATCACGGGCGTCAAGGTCGGGATCCACGTCTGCAGGGGCAACTGGACTAAGGCCGAGGGCTCGCTGCTGAGGGGGGATTACGCTCCACTAATTCCCTACTTCCAGGAGATGAAGGTGGACCAGTTCGTGCTGGAGTTCGCTACGGAGAGGGCCGGCAGCCTCAACGTCTTCGAGGGCGCATCGGGGATCAAAGAGCTCGGGCTCGGCGTCGTGAACCCGAGGACGGACGAGGTGGAGAGCGTCGATTTCATCGTCTCGAAGGTCAAAGAGGCCCTCAGGTACTTCGACCCCGATAAGATCTACCTGAACCCTGACTGCGGCTTCGGGACCTTCGCCGAGTCACCGGTCAACAGGGCACCGGTTGCCTACAGGAAGCTCCGGTCGATGGTAGAGGCCGCCGAGAAGCTGAGGCGTGAGTACGATTGAAGAGGTAAACGGAGTCGACAACGTCGACCAAGCTTTAACTCGCTCCGACGCTTTTCGCGTTGCGTGAGCTCGGGCAGAATACCCGGCTACGCATACGGCATGCCACACCTGGATGATTTCCCGATGAGCGATGAGGAGTTCGAACAGCTCAAGAAGACGGTTCTGCTCTCGGAGGAGGACTTCAGATACCTCAGGCTGGTGGGGGAAGTGCTGAGGGATCAGATCGACGACGTATTGGACCTCTGGTACAGCTGGGTTGGCTCAAATCCGCACCTCGTCTACTATTTCGGCGATAAGAAGACTGGACAACCGATACCTGAGTACTTGGAGGCTGTCAGGAAAAGGTTCGGACAGTGGATAAGGGACCTCTGCGAGAGGGACTACGACAGGGAGTGGTTGAGGTACCAGCTCGAGATCGGACTGAGGCACCACAGGGCCAAGAAGAACAGGACCGACGGCGTAAATAGCGTCGATCACATACCGATGAGGTACATGGTAGCCTTCATCGTCCCCATCACCCTCACGATCAGGCCGTTTTTGGAGAAGAAGGGACACCCGAAGGAGGTTGTGGAGAAGATGCATCAGGCTTGGTTCAAGGCCGTGACGCTCTCGGTCGCGCTCTGGTGCTACCCCTACGCCAGGGAGGGAGACTGGTGACTCAGTGGCGTCTCTTCGGGCTCATATCGGGCAAGATGACGTCGTCCCTCCAGTTCTTCTGGAACAGGTCGCAGAGGTAGATCAGCGCCTCACAGAAGCTGACAGGCCTCCCCGTGACCTCCTCGAGCTTCGCCTTCACCCTCACAAGCCTCTCGTAGGTCTCGTCGGAGACCCTGATCTGGGCCATGGACTGGGAATCTCCCTGAGCCCTGAAGAAATCCTTTCCGCTCTCCAACAGGACTGCGCAGATTCGGAGGAAAAATCCGTCTTCCAGCGTGATACGTTTTTATCATCGCCGTCCGTAGTGCCGTTGCAAAGGTGAAGAACATGAGCAGCACATCGGAAGTGACCGTGCTGGTAGGAAAGAAGCCGCCGATGAGCTACGTTCTGGCGTGCCTGATAGCGCTGCAGCAGGGACAGAGCGTGACGCTGAAGGCGAGGGGAAGGGCGATCAGCAGGGCCGTCGACGTGGTCCAGATACTGAAGAACCGGTTCTTGAAGGACCTGAAGGTCCACTCGATCAACCTGGGGACGGAGACGCTGAAGGGCCAGGACGGAAGGGACGTCAACGTCAGCACCATCGAGATCAAGGTCGGAGCCTGAACAGCCGAAGGACGGTGCGGGACATGAAGCTGGGGGGCCAGGTCGATGAGGCTTCCGGTCTGCACCTTCGACGTGAGGTCCGGGACGCTGTGCCCGAGGTGCGAGCCTCTCCTCCGCTCGGGCGTCATCGACTGGACCGACCTTTCCGTGATGCGGGAGCTCATCGACCTGGAGCGGCAGTTCCCCCAGCTTAGCGAGGCCGAGTACGTCAAAACGATCCGTACGGGTTCCATTTTCTTTGTGCTCCTCCGTTCGCGCCATCACCTTTCATCCCAGGTCAAGACCCAGCTCGAGAGGGCCCTCACCAAAAAGCTTGACGGTCCGGTGAACGTGGTCGAGTACCTGGGCGACGTGAACCAGCTCCTCGAGCAGCTTGTCAAGCCTGCGAGGATCACCTCCATCAGCAGGACTTGGCTTCCTGACGGGACGGAAAAGCTAGTCGTCAAGGTCGACAGGATCTTGTCGGTCGCGTTAGGGGTCAACAACGTGGCCGAGCTGGTCAGGTCGTTGAAGGGGCTGGAGGTCGAGATCGTGGAGTCCGCTAGATGAGGCCCCAGTTCCTCAGTAGGTGGAGGTACCTCTGGGCCGAATCCGGGAGCACCGTGACCACCACGCCCTCCTCTATCTCTGATGTGACCCGCATCGCGGCGGCGACGTTGGCGGCCGACGAAGGCCCCGCAGGAACCCCCATCAGCCTGGCCAGGTCCCGGGCGACCCTGTAGGCCTCCTCGGTGCTGACGTAGACCCTCTCGTCGGCGAGGTCCTCGGAGTATATCGCAGGCCTGATCGCCTCGTCCATCCTCTTCAAACCCTCGATGCCGTGGAGAGGCTCAGCTGGCTGGACCTCAACGATCTTGACGCCGGGCAGGCTCTCCCTCAGCCTCCTGCCGACTCCCATCAGCGTCCCTGAGGTCCCCACTCCTGCCACGAAGTGCGTCACCTTCCTCCTCGTCTGGACGAGGATCTCCTTGCCTGTCGTCTCGTAGTGGGCCTGTGGGTTCGCTGGGTTGGAGTACTGGTCTGCGTAGAAGTAGGCCTTAGGGTTCTGCTGGTAGAGCTCCCTCGCCTTGAGTATGGCGCCGTCGATGCCCTCCAACGGATCTGTCACTATGAGCTCGGCGCCGAGGTACCTCATCAGGTCCATCTTGATAGGGCTCACGTTGCCGGGGACCACGAGCGTCAGCGGTATGCCGAGCGCGGCGCAGACGAGCGAGTAGCCGATGCCCATGTTGCCCGACGTCGCGTCGAGGAGCCTCCTGCCCGTCCCGAGCTCGCCCCGCCTCAACGCGTCAAGGACGATGTACTTCGCAGGCCTGTCCTTCACCGAGCCTCCGGGGTTGAGGAACTCGGCCTTGGCGAGGAGCCTGACCCTCCTCTTACCGACGAGCCTAGAGAGGTCTATCATCGGCGTCCTACCTATCGCGTCGAGGATCCCACCCTCTCTCCTCCGCAACCCCTCGGTTGCCTCTGCGACCCACCGTATCAATCTGGTGACGGCCTTCGTCACTGGATCCCTCGACTCCGGAAACGCGAGCATCACGGAGTGCACTCCGAAACCGAAATGGGCCAGCAGAGGTCAGTAGAGGGGGATGCCGGGAGGTCCGTCTGAAAATTGGAGGGTCGAGGAGGCGCTGGGCTACCACGAGGCGACGAAGCACACCTACGTCTCGGTCAGGATGCCGGGCAGGGGCCTCGACTGGGCGAACAGGCCTTATTCGTTCAAGGTCTATCTCGATGCGAGGAAGGTACAGTTGCCGTCCGAGTTCGGCTCACCGCCCTCCGATCTGCCCTCGGCGCTCAGCGCTTCGCGGGGCTCAGGGCGCAAGATCGACCTGCAGCTGCTCGCGGAGCTCCTCTTCTACTCCGCCGGAATCACGCGCGTTTACCGCTATCCCTTCGGCGAGCGCTACTACTTCAGGGCCTATCCCTCGACCGGTGCGCTTTACCAGACGGAGGTCTACGCGGTTGTCGGAGAAGTTGCAGGCCTCGAGCCCGGAGTCTACCACTTCGACCCAGGCGAGTTCGTGCTGAGCCGGATCAGGGAGGGCGATCGGAGGGCGAACCTCTCCGAGCTGACAGGAGAAGAGGAAGTAATGGGATGCGACCTGGCTTTGGTCCTGACGTCCATCGCGTGGCGCAACGCGTGGAAGTACGGGCCACGTTCCTACAGGCACTGGTTCTGGGACGGGGGGACGCTCTGCGCTAACGTAGTCGCAGTGGCCGGGGCATTGGGACTCGAGCACAGGGTGCTGATGGGCTTCGTCGACGACGGGCTGAACCTCCTGCTCGGGGTAGACGGGAGGAAGGAGGCAGCTATCGCGGTGGTCCCGGTCTGGAGCGGGGGCGCGTCGAGGGCAAGAGGTGCCTTGCCGATGAGCGAGGTGAGGCTTAGGGTCCTTCCCCTCTCGAGGAAGGAGGTGGAGTACGAGGAGGTCGTCAGAGCCTACAGGACGTCGAGGTTGTCGGACGCCTCCGAGGTCTTGAAGTGGAGGGAGAGGGCTGCGTCGATGGGGCCGCTTGGGATTGAGGTGGAAGGCGAGAGGGTCAAGCTGCCGAGCCCTCCTGCCGGGACGAAGCTTCCAACGCTCGGTGAGGTGATACTCCGAAGGGGATCGACGAGGAGGTTCGCGAGGGTTCCGATCGAGGCCTGGAAGCTCGGGTTCGTGCTGAGGACGATGTGCTCGACCTTGAGGGCCGACTTCCTGAAGGGTGCGGGATCGACCGTGACGCCCTTCCTGATCGTGAACGCCGTCGAGGGCCTCCGACCCGGCTCCTACGTCTACGACGCACCGAGGGACGAGCTGGTGTTGCTGAAGGAAGGGAACTTCAGGCGGGTGGCCGAGTACCTCTGCCTCGAGCAGGAGCTCGGCGGCGACGCGTCGGCGACGGTCTTCCTGATGGCGCCTCTCGAGAGGGTCCTCGCATCCCTCGGCAACAGGGGTTACAGGGCAGCGCAGTTCGAGGCCGGCATGAGGGCGGGGTTCGCGTACCTCGCCGCCTACTCGGTCGGCATAGGGGCGACGGGCCTCACCTTTTACGACGATGACGTCAGGGAGTTCTTCGAGCCCGCCTCAAAGGGGATGGAGAACATGATGGTGGTCGCTTTGGGGGTTCCAGCCTACAGGCCCAAGCCAGGGTCCGTTTTCGTGGGCGTCGTGAGGCACCCGACCGGTTGAGGAGAATCGGAAAGGTGAAGGGCTCCCTCCTCATCCCCTCGTCAGTTTTTTATCGGACGGTGTGAGGAAGGGTGCGAGCAGGGTTGTCGACCGACATATCGCTGAGGCTGCTGGACAGGAGCCTCGGGAACCAGGTGCTGGTGAGGCTGAGGAACGGAAGGCTCGTTAGGGGAACGCTGGTCGGGTTCGACAAACACATGAACGTCGTCCTCAACCCGGCGGAGGAGGTGCTCCAGGACGGGAACTCCGTGAAGCTCGGGGCCGTTCTGGTGAGGGGTGACAACATCGTCATGTTGTCGCCCAGCAGGCTGAGGGAGGGCGATGAGAGGTGACGAAGGGAACGCCCTCGATGGGGAAGTTCAAGACGCCGACCCACGGAAGGTGCAGGAGGTGCGGCAGGAGGTCCTTCCACTACAGGTCGAGGAGGTGCGCCCACTGCGGTTTCCCCGACCCGAAGTGGCGGAAGTACAGGTGGATGAAGAGCCTGAAGGAGAGGATGTGAGGGGCTGGGGAACGTCCAGTCACTCCTCCCTGGTGGCTTCCCTCTCGATCTCCGACAATTCCTCGAGGAGCTCAAGCAACTTCCTTCCTCGCTCCGACAACCTGTAGGCCCTCTCACCCGATCCCTCGACCGTCTCGAGGAGCCCGTGCCTGAGCAGAAGGTCGACGTGCCTGTCGACGCTCTTCCAGTCCATCCCCAGCTCCCTTGCCAGCTGGTACCTGTTCATCGGCTGGACCAACTGCCTCAGTATCCTCTGTCTCGTGGAGGCGCCCCTCATCCTGACAACGAGCCTGAAGACGTCGTAGTCGAAGTAGTTCCTCGACCAGACCCTCCGCACGTACCCCTTGAAGGCCAGCATCCCTAGCGCACCGGTGATGAGGGCCGCTCCGACCGCGAGTTGGGTCGGCATCTGGAAGGCATAGACCGGCCCTCCCCCGGGCTCTCCAACCCCTGCGGGACGAACGCGCTCGACTGTCGCCCCGTACGTTTCAACTGTCACCATGGTCGGCTGCAGGAAGGTCGTGCCGAAGGCCCAAAGTGCCACTATTGCCGCACCTGCGAGGAGCAGAGCCATCGAGACGAAGGTGTAAGGCCTGCTGTGGACGCGTTCTATCCACCTCTCTGCCCTCATCCGTGTGCTGAGACTGGCATCTGCATATTTCTCAGTTTGCCAGAGCTGTGGCAAAACGCGATATATGCTCGAGCGGTGAATGGAGTGCGTGAGCGGAACAGGTTCCTTCGAGAAGGTCATGGCGGTGGCGATGGTAGTGGCCGTTGCTGCGGTCCTCGCTTCGACATTAGTCCTCGTCTCAGCCCTCAACGTGCGTCCGTCCCAGGTGACAGGCACAGGCTCGGAGCTGAGGCGGATCCTCGTGACAGGCATAGCTATGGTGACGCTGGTCCCAGACGAGGCGAGGCTGGTGATTGGAGTCGTTGCTAAAGGAGAGACCGCTGGGGAGGCATCGAGGAAGAACGCGGAGGCCATGTCGAAGGTGATCGAGGCCCTGAGGGGGCTCGGCCTCACGGACAAAGAGATCCAGACGAAGTGGCTCTCGGTCAACGCGGACTACGACTGCTCCGGAGGGAGGTGCGTCGTCGTCGGTTATGTGGCGACGAACACCGTCGAGGTCAAGCTGAGGTCCGAGAAGTTCCAGGTGATCTCCGAGGTCATAGACCGCTCTGTAGCAGCGGGAGCCAACATCGTCCAGGGCGTCCTGTTCACGGTCTCGGAGGAGAGGAGGAGGTCGATGGAGGAGGACCTGCTGAAGGCTGCGATGGCCGACGCCAAGAGGAAGGCCCAGAGGGCGGCGGAGGAGCTGGGTGCCAGCATCAGGGGGGTCCTCAGCGTGGACCTGACGGTCGAGCAGGCTCCGTATCCCATAATGCCGACCGTGTTCAGGGCCGAGTCGGGAGCCAGCACGCCGGTGGTTCCTGGAGAGGTTACGGTGACGGCGAGGGTCCAGGTCAGCTTCGAGATCGGCTGAACCTCACGACCTTCCGCCCAGCAGCTTCCTCAGTACGTATTGGAGTATGCCACCGTGCCTGTAGTATTCGACCTCGATCGGCGTGTCGAGCCTCGCGATGACCTTGAACTCGACCGTAGATCCATCCGCCTTCCTCGCCCTGACCGTCAGCTCCTTCCTCGGCTTCAGGCCCTCGGAGATGCCGATGATGTCGAAGACCTCGGTCCCGTCGAGACCCAGCGTCTTCCAGCCCTCGCCGGGTCTGAACTGTAGCGGCAGGACGCCCATGCCGACCAGGTTGCTCCTGTGGATCCTCTCGAAGCTCTCCGCTATCACCGCCCTCACTCCCAGCAGGTAGACGCCCTTCGCCGCCCAGTCCCTCGAGCTCCCAGCGCCGTACTGCTTCCCCGCCAAAACCAGCAACGGGGTCCCCTCGGCCTTGTACCTCATGGCCGCGTCGTAGACCGTCATCACCTCTCCGGAAGGCAGGTGCCTCGTCCACCATCCCTCCCTTCCCGGGACCAGCAGGTTCTTCAGGCGGACGTTGGCGAAGGTCCCGCGCATCATCACCTCGTGGTTTCCGCGCCGAGCTCCGTAGGTGTTGAAGTCAGCAGGGTCGACGCCCTTCTCCATCAGGTACTTCCCAGCGGGGCTCCCTGGCAGTATCGCTCCGGCTGGGGAGATGTGGTCGGTCGTTATCCTGTCGCCCAGCAGCACGAGAACTCTGGCGCCGATGATGTCCTCGGGCTCCTCGAACTCCAGCGAGAACCCCTCGAAGAACGGAGGTTCCCTGATGTAGGTCGAGTTCGGGTCCCAGACGAAGACGTCGCCGGAGGGGGCCTCGAGGGACCTCCACCTCTCGTCGCCCTCGAAGACGTTGGCGTACTTCTCCTTGAAGAGCTCCGGCGTCAGGGACCTCTCTATTACCTCCCTGATCTCGGACATGCTCGGCCAAATGTCCCTGAGGTAGACGGGCTTTCCGTCCCTGTCGAGGCCGAGGGGCTCCTCGAGCAGGTTGATGTCGGCCCTACCGGCTATGGCGTAGGCCACGACGAGCATAGGCGATGCGAGGAAGTTGCCCCTGACCTGCGGGTGTATTCTGCCCTCGAAGTTGCGGTTGCCGCTCAGGACGGAGAAGGTGATGAGGTCGTGCCTCTCTATCGCCTCAGCGACCTCAGGAGGGAGAGGTCCGCTGTTCCCGATGCAGGTGGTGCAGCCGAAGCCCACAAGGGAGAACCCTAGCTCCTCGAGGTACCTGTAGAGCCCAGAACGGACCAGGTACTCGTAGACGATCTGCGACCCTGGCGCGAGGCTGGTCTTGACGTACTTGGGGACCCTCAAGCCCCTCTCCACGGCCTTCTTGGCGAGGAGTCCGGCTCCCACCATCACGGTCGGGTTCGAGGTGTTGGTACAGCTGGTGATCGCCGCGATCACGATCGATCCGTCCCTGAGCGCATAGGTCTCGCCGTTGACGGTGACTACAGCCTCCCTGACCTCCTCCGTCCGCTGGAGCTGGGCCACCGCTTGGCCTCCTCCCTCGCCCTCCCACCTGTTGGCAGCTCCCTGACCGCTGACCGTCGCCCTCACCTTCCTGATGTACTCCTCGACGACCCTCTTCAGGTCCGCTATCCCGAGCCTGTCCTCCGGGTTCGCCGGGCCGGCGAGGCTCGTCTCGACGTCGCCGAGGTCCAGCACGACAACCTCCGTGTACCTGCCCCTCCACTCGTAGTCCTCGAGGAAGAGGCCCTGAGCCTTAGCGTAAGCCTCCACCAGGGCGACCCTCTCGGGGCTCCTTCCGGTGAACCTCAGGTACTCGAGCGTGTGGCGGTCGATGGGGAAGTACCCGACAGTTGCGCCGTACTCCGGAGCCATGTTGGCTATCGTGGCCCTGTCAGGTACCGAGAGGTTCTCGAGGCCCGGGCCGAAGAACTCGACGAACTTGCCGACGACGTTCTTCCTCCTCAGGAGCTCCGTGACGTGGAGGACCAGGTCAGTAGCTGTCACGCCCTCCCTCAGCTCGCCCTCCAGCCTAACGCCCACCACCTCAGGCACGGTCATGTAGTACGGCTGCCCGAGCATCACCGCCTCCGCCTCTATCCCTCCGACTCCCCATCCGAGGACTCCGAGGCCGTTGACCATCGGCGTGTGAGAGTCGGTCCCCAGCAGGGTGTCCGGGAAGGCGACGCGCTCGTTGTCGATGACTCGATCGTCGACGACCTTTGCGAGGTACTCGAGGTTGACCTGATGGACGATCCCAGTCCCCGGCGGGACCACCTGGAAGTTCGAGAAGGCCTTTTGGGCCCACTTCAGCAGCACGTACCTCTCCCTGTTCCGCTCGTACTCGAGGTCGAGGTTGAGCAGGTAGGCGTCAGGCCTCCTGAAGTAATCGACCTGGATCGAATGGTCTATCACGAGGTGCACTGGCACCAGCGGGTTCACCACCTTCGGGTCCTTGCCGAGCCTCTTGGCGACGCCGCGCATCGCTGCCAGGTCGACCACAAGGGGGACGCCGGTGAAGTCCTGGAGGAGCACCCTAGTCGGGTGGAAAGCGATCTCCTCGACCGAGGGCGCCGAGAGGCCCCAGTGGCCGAGGGCCCTCACCTCCTCCTCGGTGACGACGCCCTTCCCGAGGTTCCGGTATAGGTTCTCGAGCAGGACCCTTATCGAGAACGGAAGCTCCTCGACCTTCGAGGCGAGCCCGACCTCCTCCAGCTCAGCCAGCCTGTAGTACCTGAACCTGCCGAACGGTAGATCGAGATACGCCGGCAAACCGGATCTACGGCTTCAAAGGAAGATTAATGGATATCATGTGCGTCACTTCCTGACGCATCGGCCCACGAAGTTCCTCAGGATCTTCCTGCCGGTCTCTCCAGACTTCTCGGGGTGGAACTGGGTGCCGTAGAGGTTCCGGTTGAAGACGACCGAGGGGAACTCGAGGCCTCCGTACTCGCTGACGGCCGAAACGACATCGGGCTCCTCCGGTGAGGGAGCGTAGGAGTGGACGTAGTAGACCCATTCGCCCGACGAGACGCCGTCGACCAGATCGCAGGGCCTGACGATCCTGAGCCTGCTCCAGCCGATGTGGGGGAGCTTGGCGTTCACCCTCAGCCTGATGACCCTGCCCTTCAGAAGGCTTAGGCCCTTGCCGGGCCCCTCCTCGCTCTCCTCGAAGAGGAGCTGCATACCCAGGCATATGCCGAGGACAGGGGAGCCGGATTCGAGGAACTCGACGATCCTTTCCCGGTGGAGGGCGATGTTCCTCGACCCCTCCTCGAAGTTGCCAACGCCCGGGATCACGAGGCCGTCGATCGCGTCCCAGCCCGACTCGCCGAGGAGGACCACTTCAGCTCCGAGCTTGGAAAGGGCGCTGACGACGCTGAAGAGGTTCCCGACGCCGTAGCTCAGGACGCCTATCCTGACCATCCCACCACACCACCTGCGCTGTTCACCGGAACTGCGAGCAAACCTCGCACCTCACACTATCACTGAGGAGAGGACGACCCCTATCAGGACCTGCAGCAGCCAAGGGCTCGAGAGCTTGAAGGACCTCCACGCGTTCGACGCGTCTGGCCTCCTGAGGAGCCTCACCGTCTCGAGGGAGAGCAGAGCCGTCGGCAACGCCGTCAGCAGCAGAAACGGCAAAGGGCTCCTCAGCGTCAGGGTCAGGGCTACCCAGCAACCGATCAGGAGGGCGTTAGAGGCAGCTATCGCAAGGGCCGTTAACCTGACCCCTCTCGTCACCGGCAACATCGGCAGACCCGCTGCCCTGTAGTCCTCGGAGGCCCTGATCGCGAGGCTCCAGAAGTGGCCCGGCGTCCAGAGGAAGATCAACGCGGCCACAGCAAGGGAGACAGGCGTGAAGGTTCCAGAGGCGGCCGCAGCACCTGCGAGGGGAGGGAAGGCGCCAGCTATCCCGCCGATCACGATGTTCAGGTCCGTCCTCCTCTTCAGGTAGAGCGTGTAGAGGAAAACGTAGGAGAGGGCACCGAGGAGCATGGCTAA
>Ga0079997_115092_pt1 | contig 73406 bp, 75 predicted proteins | sample PerSpoCPS_CMetaG_FD_69200 | JGI IMG/M metagenome (GOLD analysis project Ga0079997, IMG submission 69200) | Archaeal communities from Yellowstone National Park, Wyoming, USA - Perpetual Spouter C (PS_C) MetaG (SPADES assembly) (version 2) | ecosystem: Environmental > Aquatic > Thermal springs >...
CCCCACAGGGCACAGGAAGCTCGGTTCCCCCAACGCCCCCATACCGATCCAGCCACTCCGCCATCAAATGTGCCTCGTTCGCATACGCATCCCCCAACGACGCCCCCACCAGCCACACCACGCCACCCTGCCAATAGCCCAATACGACCCCTTTTACATGCGAGCGCATCTGCCGTATCTCCGCCCCCCGACGGTACTGCGCATAATAAGGCGTATCGAACCCCCAGCCCGTGCCATCCACCAGTACCAACGGCTTCTCCAACGGTTTGGCAGGCGGTTCCAGGGCAATCCCTTGCTCCGCCAGCCAAGTGAGCAACGCGTGCCAGCGGGCTTCGGGAAGGGTCTGGAGGCGATAGAGCAAGGTGCCCAAGGCGGGCAGGGCGTGGGTCGGCAAGAGTTGGGGAGCCAGTCCGAACAGGAGTTGGCGATAGGAGGCTTGTTGGGCGACTTGGAGGAGGGCGAGGGTGAGGATGAGGGCTTCGGGGTAGAGGGGTTTTCGCCCTCTGGTGGTTTTGGGGCGTGGGTGTTGGTGGGTGAACTGCTTGGCGAGGCGGTAGATGTCCTCCGCCGAGATGGTCTTGAGCGTGACGGGTGCTTGTCTTTGTTTCATGGAGTAGATTGTACCTCAATCCCCTAATTTTCGAACACCCTCAGGGGGGTTCGAAAATGGGGTCGATTTTTACCCCCGTTAGGTCTAATAAGGGTACATCGCGTAGATCCGAAAATGCCGAAGCAGCGAGGACTACTCGAATCCCCCCTCACCCCAGCCCTCTCCCCCCTTGAGCAAGGGGGGAGAGGGTACGGGAGTGGGGGGATTCTGCCTGCAAAAAGCCCCTTCGGCGCGCCGAACAAGGGTGGCTGATGTATATCCTTATCAGAAACCACGCAGGAGAAGCCATTTTTCGAACACCCTCAGTGGTCTCGGGGTGCTTCTGCCGAACTCTGTCACGGGTGGGTAAGCCGTTCACCCCCCACGATGTAGGGCTGTCCCGTTTCGATGGGGTAATAGCCATGCGGAGCGAGCAGGTCGCGCACGCTGTTGGCAAGGGTGAGGCTGGTTTCCATCGCGAGCCAGCCACCCGGCTTGAGTACCGTCGCTGCCTGTTGCATCAGTTGGCGGTAGGGGCGCAGCGGGTCGGCGCGGGGTGCAAGCAGGGCGCGTTTCGGCTCATAGCGGGCGATTTCAGGCGGAAGCGTGTCCCACTCGTGGGGCAGCACATAGGGTGGGTTGGCAAGGATGACATCGACGCAGGCGGGTCGCAGGGGGGTGAGCCAGTGCGCCTGCAGGAGCAGCCAGCGATGGCGCAGCGCATAGCGGTCACGATTGCGCGCGGCAATACGGAGGGCGCGACGACTGCGGTCGATGCCAACAGCACGCCAGCCGGGGGCGTTCAACAGGCAGGCAAGCGCGATGCAGCCACTACCTGTGCCTGCATCCACCAACACCCCTTGGGGGGTCGTCCGAGTGCGCTGCAGAAAAAGCTCCACCAACTGCTCGGTTTCTGGGCGGGGGATGAGCACACCCCTGCCGACATACAGCTGGACGCCGTAGAACCATCGCTGATGGGTGATGTAGGCGAGCGGCTCGCGTCGGGCGCGTCGTGCCAGCCATCGCTCGAAACGGCGTAGCTCGCGCGCACGCAGTTGCCATTCGGGGTGAGCCAGCAGCCATGCCCGCTCACGCTTCAGGCAGGCAGCCAGCAGCAACTCGGCTTCGCGCCGCGCCTCAGGAATACCCGCCATCCGCAGCTGTTGCGCTGCCTGTTGGAGCGTCTCGCCGATGGACTTCATCCGTTGGTATAATACCACCGAGAGCGAGATGGGGTCAAATATCTTTCGCCAGACGCATTGAAGGCGACCGTGCAGAGGCTGAAGCAAGCGAACAAGCAGGTGGTACTAACGGCGGGAGCGTTTGAGCCGTTCACCGAGGCGCTTGTCGCGCTGTTGCGTCGCGCCCGAACGCTCGGCGACGCTCTGATCGTGGTGGTTTATGAGGGAGCCTCCCCATGGGAGCCAATCGCTGCACTGGACGCAGTCGATTACCTCACGGTTTTGCCGGAGGACGCGCTCGTACCGCTGTTGCAGCAGTTGCAGCCACCTTACTATGCACTACTAAGTGACTATCGCGAGAGCGACCTGCCTGCTGTGGAGGCGGTTATTGCTTACGGCGGGTTCGCGGTGGTCTTGCCTAAAGGCTCTGTGGCGTCCGGCGACGATAGGAACGAAAGACATTCGTGAAGCGTTGCACTATGCCGCAGAGAGAAAAGCACTAAAAGCGATGACTCCAGCCGAGTGAGAGCAGACTGAGTCGGTAGTCGAGGCGTGAGTCGACCCGATCGCGGTAGTGCCAAGGTGCAAAAGTGAGGGCGCAATGGGAGCGGCTTGAGAGCTGATACTGCACGGTGAAGGTCAGCCATTGTGCCTCTGTATTGCCATCAGGCAGCAGCAAGGGGTTGTCGGTTCTGCTCACAAAGCGTGTAAAATGGAGTCCGACCGACAGACGCACACTCGCCATCCATTGCAGCCCCACCGCCCATGAGCGTGTTTCGGGCAGGAAGGCAGTCAAGCGAAGCGGCGAATCGGCGCTGTCCCGTGCGGTGAAGCGTTCGACCCGATACTCCGCGACGAGAGTGAGCGGCGGTTGGATGGTATAGGTGCCTCCGACGAGTAGCTGGTCGCTGCGCAGTTGGCTGTGGCGTGCCTCGTTCAGCCATCGCTGGTGGGTGAGGTTCAGATAGAGTGTGCCAGCAGGGAGGCTTCTTTCGAGGTTCAGGCGGATGGTCGCGCGCTGGCTCCAGAAGGGGGCGGTGGCTATCGGGGAGGAAGTTGGTCGGCTCCAGCGTTGATGGATGCCATAGAGGGTGAACCGGGTGTTGCGAGCCAGCCGTGCAGTGAGCCGCGCCTCGAGGCCCTCGCGCTGCAGGGGTTCCAACAGGTTCTGGTCCGCGTTCCAGCGATCGATCATCTGGCGACGGAAACCAAGCTGCAGCTGCCAGTTGCCAATCTGCTGGATCAGGTTCAGCGCGCTTGTGCGTCGCTCGCGTGTCCAGGCGTTGCGCACCACGGGCAAGTTCAGTTGCTCGCGCATCCACATCAGGCTCAGCGCGGTGGTGGCGGTGGGCGTCCAATCGGTCATCAGGGCGAGGCTCTGCACGCGTCCCTCGGGACGCTGAGACTGCGTGAACCGAGTTTCCGACCAGATAGCTTCCAGCCCGAGCGCGTGAGTAGGCTCCCACAGATAGCTGGTTTGCCATCGCTGAAAGGTTGTGTCGGGGCGGGTGTTCGTGCGGTCATGATAGTGTCCACGCATGGACTGCAGGCTAAGCCGCCCATGCCCCACAACACCTTCGGCTATCAGGTCATAGGCTCGGATGGTCTGGTTATAGGGTACATGGGGGGTGGCGAACAGGCGAGAAGTTCGCTCCTGACGGACACGGACGGTCAAGGCGAAGTCAGGTGCCAGCAGGTAGTGCAGGGTGGTTTCCTCGCTGCGTCGCTCGCTTGAGGGTACTGCACCAGGGTCAGTGAACCGGGCGCGTGCATGGCGCGCTTGCAGCGTCAAGCGTCCTTCGTAGAGGTGGGTGAAGGCGTCGCCGCGGGTGTCTTGAGCCCCGATCGCTTGCCAGAGCAGTCGGGTTGCAGGCAGCTCGTAGCGCATCGTGTGCAAGAAGAAGCCGCGCGGCGTTGTGGCATACTGACGGAATTTGCTCCCATTCCCGCTCAAGCCCCAGCTGGACCAGCCCAGCTCCAGTTGCGGATGCGCCTGGATGGGCGGCAGCGGCATCTGGGCTACTGCCACCCACATCAGTCCCCACCCCAGCAGTATCCACACGGTTTTCATGGTGGTATCGCTAATGGCTCAAAAACAGGGGGTTCGTGTTGGAGCCGTGATGGGCCACATGGCAGCCGCTTTCCCAGCAGTTGCGTGCGGGGTAGTGCTGGACTCCCTTCTCGGTGTGGCACTGGGCGCACAATCCTCGCGAGAAGAGCTTGAGCATGCGTGGATTGGGTGAACCGTGAGGGCGATGACACTCCAGACAGCTGTCTCCCATCCAGCCAGCAGCGGGGTCATGTTCGAACACGAAGGGACCCATTTTATCGGCATGGCAGTGAACGCACGGCTCACGAATGAGGCGCACGCGCCTCAGGCTCTCGCGGTCGGGATGCACCTCATGGCAATCGGTGCAGAGCATTCGTCCTTCGGGCAGTGGATGATGGAAATTCAGGCGGAACTCCGCCGCCTGCGGCGCATGACAACGGCTGCAGAGGGCGGCTTCCTCCTCTTTCAACAGCGGATGCGAGGGCTTGCGCGCACCCGGCAGCCTTGCCATCGGTGCAGCGAGGTTCGGCTGCTTTTCGCTACGCGGATGAATCTGATGGCAACTAATGCAACTCAAGCTCGCACGGGCATGGGCGGTGCGATGCCACTGGCTCGGACGCATGGTGGCGCCATGACAGCGCAGACATGCACGAGAAACCTCCTCCGCTGTCATCTTGCTGTAGCGGATCACCCCTTTGGGTTCCAACACCTCGCGCAAGTGAACGGCACCCGGTCCATGGCATGCCTCGCATCCACGGCGTTCTGGTGGCAAGTGTGCCCCTTCCATGTAAGGCGCATGGGCAGATTGGCGAAAGGAGACGACATAGGAACGATGACAAGGGACACACGCCTCCGTTCCCAGATAGTCATCCGCCTTCGCCTGGGTGAACAGCATGAGCGGAAAGGTGCGTTCGCGCGCATGCTGGCGCGCCGCCGTAAGCAGCAGAAACCCGAGTAGCATGCCTGTCATGAGAAAAACATGCTTCGCCATCTGAGCCTCGCTAATTATTGCGTGCGCCTTGCTCAATCCAGAGCCGAATGAGGGTGATTTGCTCATCGGTCAATCGTCCGCCGAGCGGCATGCGCGAGCCGACAGGTGGGTTATCCTCCGATACCTTGCGATAGAGCAAGCTGCGCGCGGGATCGCCCGGCACCACCCGAGTCCATCGGGGGTCCTGCGCGCTGGGCACATTCACCAGATGAGCATAGGCGTTCCCCGCGCTCAGGTCGAGATTGGCAATGCGTGTGCGTGAATCGTGGCAGCCGCTGAAGGCGCATCGCTGCGTGAAAATGGGCTGGATGGTGTTCTGGAAACTGACCAGCACCTGCAAGCTGAGCGTGGCAGAACGACTCAGGCTGCCTGCTGTGCCTCGAATAGTGGCAGTAGAGGTACCCTGCGGAACCTGCGGACCAACCTGCAGGGTAAGGAGACTCTCTTCACCTGGTCGGATAGAGGGTGGGTTGAAGCTGGCGCTGACACCCGGTGGCAAATCGCTGATGCTAAGATTGACCACCTCGTTGAAGTCCCCAACGGCACTGGCCATCACGCGCACCGTCGTGCTGCCACCCTGCGCGATACTGACGGATGAAGGATTGAGCACAAGAAGGAAATCGGATTGGACGCGCACCTCCAAGGTGAGGCGGACTGTGCGCGTAACGCTCGCTGTGCCGACGATGGTCAAGGTGTAGGTTCCCGGTGTGGTCTGTGAGGCGACCTGCAGGGTCAGCGCGGCGCTGTCCTGCCCGGGTGCGAGGTTCGCGGGTGTGAAAGATGCCGAAATGCCCGCAGGCGCACCTTGCAAGCTGAGCATCACGCTCTCGTTGAAGCCACCCACGCGCATAAGGCGCACGGTTGCGCTACCAGATGCCCCTTGCTGTATCGCTAAGCTCGACGGCTCCACACTCAGAGAGAAGTCGGGTGATTCGGTGATGGTCAGGGTGAACTGCGCTGTGCGCCGAGTTGTGCCGCTCGATGCCACCACTGTCAAGGTGAAGGTACCGGGTGATGCGCCTGCATTCGCTTGCAGAGTAAGTGTGCTTGTCGTTTGCGAGCCACTGAACGGGTTGGGGCTGAACTCTGCCGTCACACCGGCAGGCGCCCCCTCCAGAGCAAGCGCAACAGGCTCGCTGAAACTCCCGATGCGGGTCAGCAGAACCTGCAGGCTTGCGCTGCCACCCCGCACAACACCCACCGTACTCTCGCTCAACTGAATATTGAAGTCGGGAGATGCCTCACCGACGGTGAGCTGGATTCGCGCCTCCCGTTGGATGCCGTTACCCTGCGCACGAATCGTCGAGGAGTATGTCCCGGTGGTGGTCTGGAATGCAGCACGCAGGGTCAGCACAACGCTGGTCTGGTCGGAGGGCACCGGGTTGGGACTGAAGGCTGCCTCTACTCCATCGGGCAAGCCATCGATCGACAACTGCACGGGCGCGGCGAAGTTGCCGACGCGCTCGATGCTCAGCACAAGGGTTGCCTGACCGCCCTGGGCGACCGTGACCGAAGGAGTGCGCACCGATAGGAAGAAGTGAGGACCTGTGGCGGGACCGCCGCCACCACAGCGCACGAACAGGGGTACCGCTATCACCAGCCAGACCCACGATGTAAGCCGCCGCCAACGCCCTCTCCGACCATGCCGTTCCATGCTTTTGCCCCTTTCGTCCACTTGAACGAGTCAGGGGGTGGCAGGTTCCATCGGCAAGCCGCGCGGTTCGAAAAAAAAAAATGGGCGACGCTGTCGAAAGGAGGATCAAAGCCCAGCGCCGCCGATGTCTCCAATACTCTTCGCCCTGTTGGCTGACCCCTTGCAGAGGTCATCCACTCTTAATAGACTCAAAAAACCTCCAAAACCGGACAACCGATCGGGCGGATTCGCCCTTTTTTGCCCCCGATTTGGGGGGTTAAGGGGGGATTTTTGCCCTTTTAGAGGTGGATTTGCGCCCATTCCTGTAAGTGGATACGCATCTCGGGTGCCCAGTCGTGCCCCAGCTCTTCATAAATCAGCAACCGCTTAGGGCGTGGCAGGGCATCATAGAGGGAGAAGACAACGGGCGGGCGGATGCCGGGGTCCTTCAGTCCGAGGCTGAGTTGCACAGGCACGCGCACAAACGGGGCGTGGTTGACGGTGTCGAAATATTGAAGCGTAGAGAGCAAGGCTTCGCGGGGTTGCCCTGTGGCTTGCATATAGTCGGCGAACTCTTTGATGGGGTAGCGCCAGACAGTGGCGTTCAGGAGATATTCCCAGTAGGTGAGTGCAGGCAGTTCCGCTACCACGACCCGCACCAGCGGGCACCATGCGCCCAGCATAACGGCTAACCCGCCACCCTGACTGATGCCTGCCGCAATCAGCCGCGCGGAATCGACCTCGGGCTGGGCACTTAGCACGCGAGCTGCCAGCATGCTTTCCAGCAGGAGGCGACGGTACACATAGCGGCGAGGCGATTCGATGCCCTGCGTGAAGTAGCCGTGTTCCGGACTATAGGGGATGTTCGGTTCCACAGCGTAGCCGTGTAGATTGGGGCAAAGGGTGACGAAATGGGGGAAGGCGGTGTTCTCATTAATGGGGATGGTGCCGATGCCGTAGCCGGGCAGGTAGAGCAGACCGGGCATGCGGGAAGCGTTCGGCAGGCGCGGCACGGCATACCAGCCCTCGCGCCCTTTGCCATCGGTTCCCTGCCAACGCAGGCGAAACACCTGATGGCTTGGCGTGTCGTCATCCGGGTGATGCACCCGCTCGTAAATCAAGGGCAGCGTGTCACCCTCAGAGACGACCTCGCGCCAGAACGCTTCGAAATCGGGCGGCGGAGCCGGCAGTTTCAGCAAAACGGCTGGCATCGCTATTCAGATACCGAGCGCTCCACAGGTTCCACATGCAGTCCCGTGGTGTGCAGCCATGCAGTTGCCCGCTGAATCTCCTCCACTGGTCCCTGTAGCTCCAGCAGGGCCCAGCCGAAATCCTCGTCGATGTTCGCCTTCAGAATATTGACCTGCAGGTCGAAGTCGCGCCCCAACCGCCACAGCCACGGCACTCGCACTTGGTCGCGCGCCACGGTGGCGATTTTGATATGAACGGTTGCCATCGCGGTACCTCCCTCCGTTAGATTTGGATTGGGCGACTCGGGCGGGTTAGACCTGTCCGAATCGAGCAGCTCATCCAGCATTTCATAGGCGTAGCGCAGATGAGGGATGACGATGGAGCCGCCGATAATGAGCGCGATATTCATCGCCTCGTGCAGCTCTTCGCGGGTGGCTCCCTCCTGAACGCAGCGATCAAGGTGATAGAAGATGCAGTCGTTGCAGCGTAGCACCATCGAGCCGACCAGCCCCATCATCTCTTTATATTTGACGGGGATGGCGCCAGGTTCATACGCAGCGGCATCCAGCGCAAAGAACCGCTGGAACGGTTTGAAACCGCTGCGCAGGATGCGCTCGTTCATCTCCAGCCGATAGAGCCGAGTTTCTTGCGCTCGCCGTCGCACAGGGAGAGTGTACCCTACTCCGCAGGCGGATTGGCGGCTGTGTAGCGTTCGATGAGGGCGTCGATTTCGGGTTGCTTGCGGAACTGGTTCAGCTCATAAAGCAAATCATCGGCGAGTTGCAAGGCTTTGGCAGCCGCGTAGAGTTCCTTGAGAGCGGCGTAGAACCTGCCCGCCGCCTCATGATTGTAGCGGTAGCCCACACGCTTGGGTGCGGGCTCCAGTTGCGCCCGAATCATGGCGCGCACCTTGTCCATATCGACCCGCTTGCCGGGACAGGTTTTGGTGGTCGGGATGGGCGCCAAGCCACGCTGCACCAGCTCGTTCACCTCCCGATGCCCCATCACAATCAAGCCGTCAGGCTCGCTCAAAAACCGCTCCACCAGCCCATAGTGCTGGAGCATTGCGATGGTGTGCTGGATGCCGCTTGCTAACTGCTGGGGTGTAAGCGGCGCGATGTCGCCGTGCCCCGAAAAGCAAATGTGATAGGTGGTCTTGTTCAGCCCCTGCACGGCGGCGGGGATTTTGTCGGGGTCGCGTCCGGGTTCGAGGGTGCCGTCGAATCGGATGACCACATTGTAGCCGATTCCGCCCCAGCCCCGCTCGCGATGCCACTGGTCAATCTGCGCGGCGGTGGTGTCAAACGCCTGCCCGTTGCGCCCATGCGCAGCCGTATGCCACACGATGCGCTCCACCTGTCTCATGCTTGTTTCACCCTTTTTGCAAGGATAAACCTGATGCATGGAGTAAACTTTTGAGGGGAAAGCCGTGTGGTGCTTTGTGCGCGGGGTAGGATGGGCGATTACGGGCTGGCTGCTCTGGGAACGGAGCGGGACACCTGTCGGGATAGCAGGGCTGATCCTCGCGGGGTTGATGCTCCTCGCTCTTAGCTGGCTGGAAAGCCAGTATCGCGTCGGAGAGATGCCCCTTTCGGTGGGGTTGGCGGGATTGCTGTATGATTTCGGCTTGATAAGTATTCTCTTCCATCTTGCAGGTGGGGTGAGCGATACCCAACTGCCGTTGCCGTTGCTTTATCTGCTGCCGGGGGCACACGCCACATGGCTCATGGGGTTCACGGGCGGCATTTTGAGCGCGATTCTAACCCCGCTCAGTTTCTGGCTGAGCCATTGGGCAGGCACGCGCACACCCCTGTTCGATTCATCGGGGGACTGGATGTGGCTGGGGGGATTGGCATGCTACGGGCTGCTGCTGACCTATACGAGCGCTCGCCCGGCACCAGCTGGGCAGAGCGGGTTAGGTGAGCCATCGCTGCAGGACGCGCTCATGCGCCTGCTGGAGGAGACCGAGTCGTCCCATCGGGAGCTGCGGGCAAGCTACCGAGAGCTGGCGTATCATTACCAGCGACTGCAGGATTCGCTCACGGCGGCTCGGGATGCGATGGAGATGCTGATGGTGCTGCATCAAGCGGGCACGCCGCAGCAGGTCTACGAGGCGATTTTGGATCGGTTGCGCGAGCGGTTCCATGCAGCGGGCGCCGCGCTTTGGCTGGTGGACGAGACGGGGCTTCAGTTGCGGGTGGTGCAGGCATCGGGTGTGCTGGCGCAGTGGAAGCCGGTGATAAGCGGCAGCGGCAGTCGCCCTGCCTGGCAGCAGAAAGTGGCGATCGAAACGGTGCGGTACCTGAAGCAGCAGGCAACGGCGGGAGAACGCGCGGGGGGTGAGGTGCATCGGCTTGGTGCAGAGGCGAATCCGCGCGTGCTGACCCTGCCCTTGCGTACCGCCACGCGCTACTATGGCGTGCTGGTGCTGGTCTCTGCCACCACCAACGGTTTTGAAACGGGTGTGGAGGAACGGTTGCAGTCGCTGGCGCCCCATCTCACGGCAATCGTCAGCCTCTATGAGCAGTTCGGCGTGATGGAGATGCGCCTACAGGAGACTCAGGTGCTGTATGAACTGGACAAGTTGCTCTTTACGGTGGCGGCGCCCAGTGAAATCCCCCAGCGTGCGCTGGAACTGCTGCAGCCCCTGCTGCGCTTCGAGCGGGCTGTGCTGAAACTTCAGAGTGAGCCGCCGATGGAGGCTTGTTGGCAAGAGATGCCTGACATCCTCGCTTCGCTCCAATTTGAGAAAGGCACAGGTCTACCGGGCTGGCGTGCCGGGCGAGCGCGCCCGTTGCTGATACGCGACACCCACCACGACCCCCATGCAAAACCCGAAGTGGCAGCAGCAGGCATAGGCAGCCTGATGCTGGTCGGGCTATCGATGGGGGCGCGCCTGAACGGCTTCCTGCTGATGGCACACTCGCAGCCGGGCTTTTTCACCCAAGCCGATTTGGAGATGGCGCAGGTGATGGCAACCCATCTTGCCCTGCTGATGGAGCGTGCCCGCCTGCTGCACCAACTGGAGCGGCTCGCCATAACAGACGGTCTCACAGGGCTTTATAACTATCGCCATTTCCACGAGCGCTACCAGGAGGCGGTGCGCCGCGCCCGCCGCTATCACACACCCTTCGCCATCATGCTCGTCGACATGGACAATTTCAAGCAAGTGAACGATCAATACGGTCATCTGGAAGGCGATTATGTGTTGGTGCAAGTTGCCGATTTGATTCGGCGCACGGTGCGCGAGACGGAGCTGATTGCCCGCTATGGGGGCGACGAGTTCGCCATCTTGCTGTTAGAAACCAACTTGCAAGGGGCACGCGCAGCGGGGCAACGATTGCTGCAAGCCATGCAGACGGCTGCGTTCACCACCACAGGTGGTGAACCTATTGCCAACCTAACCATTAGCATCGGTCTAACGGCTTATCCCGACAGCAGCCCGCAACCCGCCGAAATCCTGCAGGGAGCCATCGACGCCCTTAAAACTGCTAAAAAGACGGGCAGGAATCGCCTCGAGGTTGTAGTAAACTTAGATTAAAGCCTGTCTGGGCTGTCTGACCTGTCCGACAATGAACGCGACTCTGGTGGAGCAGGTAGAGCGGTGCGTGCAACAAGGGAAAGTTCGGCGTGCGATACGCCTCTTGCGCGAAGCGGTAGCCGCCGGCGAATCGCCCTCGTCTTGCTATAGCAAGCTGGCAGAGCTTTACCGGATGTTGCGCCAATATCCGCGTGCCATCTGGGCGTTGCGGCAAGCGATGCGCTATGCGACCGACCCGAACCCGCTTCGAGCCATGCTCATCGAGGTGATGATGGAGAGCGGGGATGGCGAACGCGCCCTCCGAGAATGTCGCCGATGGTTGCGGGAGTCGCCTGACCACCCCATTCCGCTGGAGCATCTGATGGAACTCTATTGGCGGCAAAAAGCGTTTCACCAGGCGTTGGAGCTCGCGAATCGGTTGGTGCAGTTGCAACCGACCTCGCCTTATCACCGCCTGCGCCGTGCCTGCTTGCTCAGTGAAATGGGACGCTACGCGCAAGCGGTGGAGGATTACCAGCGTCTAACCAACGACGAGATGGCACCCCTCGAGGTCGCCTTCCTCGCCCAGATAGAACTGGAGCGGCTGGATCGTCAGCAGATGGAACGGCTCATGCCGCTGCTGATGGAAGATGTGGTGTTCCGACTGGAGTTTCTCCGCAACCCGATTCACGCCATACGGGAACGCGGGTTCCGCTTCAGCGATATAGGGGAAGAGATGCTCGCCTACCTCCCCGACGAGATGCGCCCGATCCTCCACGAGATGAAACGCCATGGCAGCTATTCCTGAAGTCTGCCAGCGGTTGCAACGCGTGCAGGGGCATCGCACGCTGGTCATGGGCATCCTAAACTGTACGCCCGACAGCTTTTATGATGGGGGTCGCTATGCGACGCTCCAAAAGGCCCTCGCACGCGCCGAGCAGATGATAGCCGAAGGCGCCGATATCCTCGATATCGGCGGTGAGTCGACTCGTCCCGGTGCCACACCCGTCCCCCCCGAAGAGGAGCTGCGCCGCACCATCCCCATCGTTGAAGCCTTAGCAGCCCGCTACGATATCGCACTCTCTATCGACACCACCAAAAGCGAGGTGGCGCGGCGTGCCCTGCAGGCAGGCGCGCATATCGTGAACGACATCAGCGGCATGACCTTTGACCCGCGCATGCCCGAAGTGGTGGCAGAGGCGGGAGCGATGGTCATCCTCATGCATATCCAAGGCACACCCCAAACCATGCAACAGAACCCCACCTATGGGGATGTGGTGCGCGAGGTGCGCGATACATTGGCGCAGCATGCAGAACGCGCCCTGCGCGCCGGTATTGCACGCGAGCGCATCTGGATCGACCCCGGCATCGGCTTTGGCAAGCGGTTGGAGCATAACTTGGCGCTATTGCGCCACCTACCTGAACTCAAATCGCTGGGCTATCCCCTGCTGGTGGGCACCTCGCGCAAGTCCTTCATCGGGCAGATACTGGGTGGGTTGCCCCCCGAGGAGCGTCTGGAAGGCACCTTAGCGACCCTCGCACTTGCCGTTGCATGGGGCGCGGATGCGGTGCGTGTGCATGATGTGAAGGAAGCCGTGCGTGCCGTGCGGGTTGCCGACGCGCTGATACGCGGCGTGCAAAACGCCGTCTAAAAGCGGTGGGAGGTGTGCGAAGATGCACGGACGAGGGATGAGGCAATGGCTGCTATTCGCCTTTCTTCTGGGCGTGACGCTCGGCATCAGCATAGCCCAGCCTACTACCGAACGCCGCTATGAAGTGGTGTTCGCCATCCCGACAAAGGGCGAACCTATCTTTCGATTCCCCGCGGGGCTAACGGTGGCGCTCGAATCGGTGCAAGTGGCTTACGACAAAAACCGCCAACCACTCCAGCAAGTGGAGACGGAGCCGAAGCAGGGGGAGTATGCGCTCCAATCGGGGCGCGTGATATTCAGCCAGAGCGACAGGAGAGCGCGAGTCCGCATCGTGTTCAAGGCGACACCGAAGCGGGCGATGGTGCTGCCCGCTGTCAGTGAATCGCCGCTCCCCTATTTGGCGGAGGCCGCGCAGGAATATCTGAACCGAGAGCTAACCTCACGCGGATACGAACTCATTCCTTGGGAGGAGGCGCGCTCCCATTTTATGGAACGCAAACTCACCCCCGACTGGCTACTAACAAGAGCGGAAACGGGCAGCGCGTCCGAAGTGGCAGAGGTGGCACGGGCAATTGGCGCAGACCTCGTGGTGCTTGCATCGATCGGTTCCCGGACACGCCAAGAGACCAACTGGGTGCCCGTGGTGCGTGAGCGACGCGACCGCAAGGACAAAGGGGAGCGCAACACCGAAGTGGTGATAGAGCCGATGACCGACACACGCGTGTTTATGGACTGTCGGCTTGTTGTCTACGATGGGGACACGGGACGCGTGCTGATCAACCGCGAACTGCAGGATGACACCACCCAGATCAGGGGTGGCTATCGCGCCACGCGCAAATCCCTTCTGCAAAAGCTCATCGCGACCGCCTTTCGCGAGACGCTGGGCGCCGACACCATTACGCCGTGAGCTTTCCCTTTGTACCCTCAGTTTCGGCGCATTTAGACCGACCCCTTGACAAACGCCCAATGGGTTCACCGCTTATCCAGCAGGTGGTGGTGCAGGCACGCAAACTGGTGATGGAGATTTTTATTTGGGCACGCCCCGTTGCACTTTCGGACCGCCAATCTGCTTGCCACCCATGCCACCACCACTGGCATAATGCCAGCCCACAGCAGCAGCAATAATGAGAACAATCACGATAATCGCGATAGCAAGTGGTGTTGGTATCTCTCGCATAGTGTTTCCTCCCCAAAGCAGGGGCTGTGGGCAATGCTCCCACAGCCCCCTGTTTTTTTACTCTGCCTGCGGATTACGGAACACGCTGATAACACCCGGCAGGCGTGGGTCAGTGCAGACGAACGGCTTAGAGGGGATGTTCTTCACATGCCCATCCACGAAGCCCACATTGAAAGCGCGTGAGGCTTCACCGTTGAGCAAGCAGCTACCCAACGAGGCATTATCAGGCAGCACTCCGTGCCAGAAGCCCGTGTCGAAAATCATGACAACCTCAGCTGGCTTCGCCACCGCTGCCTGACTGAGGAACCAGAAGGTCGGTGTCGAGGTCCATTGGATATTCACTCGCCCACTCGGGATAAGGTCTACTTGAACGGTACCGGGCGAGTAGATCAGTCCATGGTTGTAAGAGTAAGAGCTACCGAGACCCGGTGCACTATAGCCCACATTGGGTGGCACATCCCCATTAGCCCCATCCTGCGGATGGCGAGCGCACTCATAACCGCGCCAGATAACACCCGATGCCCAAGCATGGTCGCTACCCTTATCCGCCGGATCCTGGAACAGACCCTGATTTTTCACATAGGTCGCCACCAGGTCCTGATAGAAAGGCATGTCAAGATTGCCTTGTGGGGTAGCCAGCCAGGCAGCTGTAACACAGATGCGCGCCGTTGGATCAATAATCGCGGAAGCAGCCGCTTGCTGCCCCAGCTTGGACAGGATAGGCATACTCTGGCCGCCACCATACCAATTCACGATGGGAGCATTAGCAATGGGAGTTGATTGGGCAGCTGGGAAGCGCTCATCGTAATCGTTCAGATACATAATGCCTGCCATCACCGCCTGCTTGATATTCGACTGGCAGGAGGTTTCGAGCGCCTTCTCCCGTGCCCGCGCAAAGACCGGGAACAAGATTGCCGCCAGAATGGCGATAATCGCAATCACGACCAACAGCTCAATCAAAGTAAAGCCCCATGTTCTCTTCATCATTGCAAGATCCTCCTCCTCTGTAGGATTAGCTGGCGTTCCAGATCCACAGCCCGTGGCGACGCATATCCAGGAACTTCTCGATGGGCAGATTCTTCGCGTGTCCGTCGCCAAAGAGCGCGTTAATCAGCTTCTCGTTGTGCCATCGCTCCGGGCAGCGGTTATAACGGTTGGCGCTCGTATCTGCCCACATCTGCTGAGCTTCGGTTGTGGTAGGGGAATAGCCTCCATCTACCCACACAAAGACCTCAGCAGGGGTGTGGATCACCGCGTTAGGCCCCAGAGCAATCTGGGTTACCATCACCTCACGATAGGCATGCAGGTGCGGCCACCACAGGTAATAGTAGCTCGACCCGAATTGATCGTAGAAGTTGCCCACGCGGCTGGTCAAGACGGGGTTGAAGGGGGCTTGGTCGCCACCATCGCTTGGGTCTTTCCAAATGCCGCGGTTCTTCACATAGGGATCCAGCTGCCCGGTACACTCCCATCGCCCGGTAGCCACCTGCGTGCACTGCTCATTAGAGCCAGCAGGGGGTGCCGATGTGCGAATGTAGGGATGTACAACAGGCCAGCCCTGTCGCGCACGGTTAAGCATGCCACCATCGCCTGTCTGACGATCGATCTGGTTGGCACCGCTGGGCATAATCTGCCCATAATCGTTCAGATACATCGCGAGTGCCTTCCCGATCTGGTTCATGTTGGAAATGCAGTTGGAGTTACGGGCAGCCTCCCGTGCCCGCGCAAACACTGGGAAGAGGATCGCCGCCAGAATCGCAATAATGGCGATCACCACCAACAGCTCAATCAGCGTAAAGCCCGTTCGTCGCATCATCATCCATAGACCTCCTCATAGTGAAGTTCGATACACTCTATTATACCCTACCCATGATGTCAAGTCAAGGGGTGCAGGGGCAAAATGCCCGAAACTCGCAAATCTACGGGTGCGTGGGTGGTGCGGTTTGGCGATGCGCTTGCAGAAAATGGTCATGCCCCACATAGTAGTGGACGGAAGTCGGGGCGGGCTTGCACCAAACGATACCCTTTGGGAGTACCCCGAAAAAGGGTTCCACCACGCGATGTGCCTCCTCCAGCGTGATGGGCGCGCCATCCAATCGGCGCACAAGGCAGTGCAACAGGTCATCCTCGCCCTCAAATTGCACCCAGTAGTCGCCCAGTTGCCCGCCGAACTGTTCGGCTCGGTCCAGCGTGATGGGGGCAGACTGCTCGATAGCATGCAGCACCGCCTTGAGAATCCGCTCTGCCGCTCGGTCCATCGGTTGAGATTGTACCTCCCTATTGTGGGGGTGGTGACGGCGTTAGCTCACGCACCGTGACGGTCACCTTCGCTTGAGTGGGGCGTCCCTCTTTATCGTAGGCGGTGAGGGTGTAGGTGGTGGTCGCTGCAGGGGTGACGGTGAACTCGCCCAAAGAGGGGGTAACCTCCCCGATACCGTTATCAATCACCACGCGCTGGGCGTTCTGCACTTCCCAGCGCAAGGTGGCGCTTTCGCCCAGCGCAATCTCGCTCGGTTCCGCCACAAAGCGCACAATCTGCGCCTGAGAGGGGTCCACAACCTCCACACGCAGCTTCTTGCTTACAGTCTTGCCCGCGCTGTTGCGGGCAATCAGCACATAGTCGGTGCTGCGCGACGGGTGATGCTCGAAGCCGGGCATAAGGGGGTCTAACTTCTGTCCCGGTGGGGTCAGGATAAGCTCCGTCGCGTTTTTGACCTCCCAGCGCAGAATGACCGATTCGCCGCGCCGAATCTGAGGTGGGTCCGCAAAGAACTTGGTGATGACAGGCGGAGGCGGCTCGGGTGCATTCTGCACAATCACCACGACCTCTTTTGTCCGCTCTCCATAGCGATTGCGGGCAATCAGTCGGTAGGTCGTCGTGTTGGAGGGTTGCACCTGTACCGACTGCGTTTTGTTTGGATCGAACATGCCCACAGCGGGTTCGATGATCACCTGGTCGGCGTTGCGCACGCGCCAATGCAGGGTGGTCTTCTCGCCGGCGGTAATCTGGGCAGGTTCGGCGATGAAGTCCTCGATTTCGACGGGGCGGGGGCGCGTGTAAGCCCAGACCCCTATCAGCAGGGCAAACATGAAAAGGAACACGACGGTTGCCGGGCTGATGAAGCCGCGCCGCTCCAGCTGACCCTGGGCATGGGAGGAGCGAAGCGGGTCATCCTCGCTGCGGGCGGTGATGGTGAAGCTGTAGAGGGCGGGGTTCGCAAGCAGCGGCAGCTCACGCGGTTGTGCTGATAAAAGCACTGTGCGCGTCTCGCCCGGTGCCAGATAAAGCTGCTCATGCTCCCACTCAAACACCAGCGCGTCCTCGGGGTCGGAAGCGTACAGATGCAGGGTCTGCTCCGTGTTGCCCAGATTGCTGACGGTGACCTCATAGTGGGCACGCTTGTTTAGAGGCGAGACCAGCCCGCGGCGCGGCGAAAGTTCAAGGGTTAGCATACTGTAGGGGCGGATGACCAGACTGGCTTGTGCAAGCCCGCTCTCGCCATTCTCCAACGAGCGCGCCCGAATGATGATGGGATAGACCCCCGCGCGGCTCTCCACACTGCGCGGCGGGCGAAACAGGATGCGCTCCTGTACCTCCTCGCCCGGTGCCAACGCGAACGAGGGGATAGGAATAGCGCACCATTCGGTGTCGATACCCTCCACCTCAATCGCCACATGGTCGGGTTGGTCGCCCTCGTTGCGGATAATCGCCATCAGTTGAGCCGACCCACCCGGCTCCACTTGCACCTCGTCCTGCCCCAGTTGCACACGAATCGCCATGAAACCGCTTCCGATTGTACCCCAACGGGTATTCTCTAAAGGATGGAGCGAACGGGCAAGCTGGTGGTCGGGATGACCGGGGCAAGTGGCGCGCTCTATGCGGTCCGCTTCCTGCAGCAAGCCCCGCGCTATTTTCGCGAGGTCTACCTTATCTGCTCCGAGCAGGCGATTCAGGTGTTGCAGACCGAGTTGGAACTAACCGTGACGCGCGAGACACTCAGCGCCGAAACGCTGCTGGGCAAGCCGTGGGAGGGTCTCAAGGTGCTGGAGCCGCGCGACTACTTCTCACCACCTGCCAGCGGCAGCTTCCGACACGATGGCATGGTGATTGTGCCCTGTTCGATGGGCACGCTGGGACGCATCGCAAACGGCAGCTCCGACGACCTGCTGACCCGTGCAGCGGATGTGTGCCTCAAGGAGCGACGCCCGCTCATTTTGGTGGTGCGCGAGATGCCGTTCAATCAGGTCCATTTGCGCAATATGCTCTTGGCGGCTGAAGCGGGCGCGACCATCCTCCCTGCTTGCCCCGCCTTCTATCATCGTCCTCGCACCCTCGAAGAGGCGGTCGATACGGTGATTGCGCGCATCTTGCAGCATCTGGGCATTCAGCAGGAGCTTATGCCCGAATGGGGCACCTAATCCCCCCGACGCAGCGCGCGCTCGATATCACGCTGGCGAATGGCTTCGCGCTTGTCATACTTGCGCTTGCCTTTTGCCAGTCCTATCTCCAGCTTCACCTTGCCGTTGCGAAAATAGAGCTTGAGCGGGATCAGGGTGTAGCCTTTCTGCTCTGCTTTACTGCCCAGCCGCGCAATCTCCCACTTATGCAGCAGCAACTTGCGCTTGCGACGGGCTTCATGATTGAAACGCGCCGCGGGGTCATAGGGCGCGATATGCATGTGATACACCCACATCTCGCCGTTCTCCACGCGACAATAGGCATCGTTCAGGCTCACTTTGCCTGCCGCCACCGACTTGACCTCCGAACCGACCAGCACGATACCCGCTTCGATGGTGTCCTCGATATGATACTCGTGGTACGCTTTGCGGTTCGTGGCAATCACCTTGAGACCGCCTTCAGATTGCCTTGCCATGGTGAACCTCGCTGACTCATCTGCTGTCCGATGGCTTGGCGGCTCGATTCGGCAAGCGGTCGAGGCAGGACGCCCAGCCCAATCAAGCCCACGAGGCAGGTCAGCAGGCAGACCCACATCGGCGCGGGCACACGCCAGCGTTCGACAGGCTGAACGGTGTCCGCATAGAGGCTAAAAGTCAAGCGCAGGTAGTAGGCTGCGCCCACCACGCTGGTCAGCGCGAGGGTAAATGCCAACAGCGTCTGCCCGCCCTCTAATGCGCCCAGGAAGAGATACCACTTGCCCCAGAAGCCCGCCGTGGGTGGAATGCCCGCTAACGAGAGCATCAGCACCATAAGAGCGAAGGCGGCGAAGGGCTGCCGACGCCCCAACCCGCGCAAGGCATCTATCGTGGTCGCATCGCCCGCACGCGCCATCAACGCCAGCACCCCAAACGCCCCAATCACCATCAGCGCATACACCACCAGGTAGAACAACACGCCCACGAGCGCCGTGGCGTTCATACTGACCAGCCCGACAGCGAGGTAGCCCGCATGCCCAATGCTGGAGTAAGCCAGCATCCGCTTCGCATCGCGCTGCACCAACGCCGCCAGATTGCCCACCAGCATCGAGAGCATCGCCAGCCCCCACAACAGGGGCGACCACAGTTCCCACATCGGCCACGCAGCGTGCAACAGGCGCAGCAGCACGGCGAACGCCGCTACCTTCGAAACGGCTGCCATATACGCCGTCACCACCGTCGGCGCGCCTTGATACACATCGGGCGTCCACATATGGAACGGCACCATCGCCGCCTTGAACGCGAACCCCACCAGCATCAAGCCCAGACTGGCTATCAGCAGGGCACGGGACATCGCATGCGCAGCGAACCACGAGGCGCCGATGGTGCTTAACTCCACGCTGCCCTGTGCCCCATAAAGCAGGGCGATCCCATACAGCAGGAAGGCGGAAGCGAATGCGCCCAGCAGAAAATATTTCAACGCCGCCTCCTCCGAGCGCACCTCCACGCGCGCCAAACCCGTTAGCACATACAACGCCAGCGACAGCACCTCCAATCCCAGGAAGACCACCATCAAGTTCGTGCTGAGGGTCATCACCAGCGCGCCTGCCGTTGCCAACAGCAGCAGCGGGTAAAACTCACCGTACCGAATGCCACGCGCGCGCCAATAGTCCTCGGCGAAGAGCAGCACCAGCCCGCTGGAGAGCAGAATCATCAGCCCCAGCAGCACCGTGAGGTTGTCCACCAGCACCGTCTCGCCCCATGTGAGCAGGTTGGAACCCCATAATGCCAGCTGGAAATAGCCTGCCAGCCCAAGCCCCAGCAGCCCGATGAGCAGCAACGGGGTGTGCTGCCCGCGGGGCAGAAACAGCTCCAGAATCAGCACCAGCACCGCCGTGCCCACCACCGTCAGCACGGGCAGCATGGCGCCCCATTCTACCTGCGGCACACTTATCGCTTCCATGCGCAAGCAGAAGTATACCTCTTCATGCAGATGCACCCGCTGGAATAGCGCATCGGGTAAAATCGTGGCGGTGGTCGCGGGGTGACCTATATCAGCCTCTATCGCAAGTATCGGGCGCAGGATTTCGACGAGTTGATGGGGCAAGCGCATGTCACCATCACGCTGCGCAACGCCATTCAGCAGGGCAAGTGGGCGCACGCCTACCTGTTCTGCGGTCCGCGCGGCACGGGCAAAACCTCCGCGGCTCGTCTGCTCGCCAAAGCCCTCAACTGCGAGCAGGGTCCCACGCCCACCCCATGCAAACAGTGCCGATTCTGCCGCGCCATCCAAGAGGGCAACTGCGTCGATGTGATCGAGATGGACGCCGCCTCCGAGACCAGTATCGAGGATGTGCGCAGCACCATCATCGAGAACGCCAAGTATCCCCCGATGGAAGCCCGCTATAAGGTCTATATCATCGACGAGGTGCATGATTTGTCTGCCAAAGCGTTCGACGCGCTGCTGAAGACGCTGGAGGAGCCGCCGCCCCATGTGGTGTTCGTGCTGGCGACAACCGAGTTCCACCGTGTGCCGCCCACGATTCGCTCGCGCTGCCAGCGGTTCGATTTCCATCGGGGCACGATAGCCGATATTGCGGAACGGCTGCGCTATGTGGTGCAATCGGAGGGGCTGGAGGCAGAACCCGCCGCGCTGCACCTCATCGCTCGGATGGCAGACGGCTCGTGGCGCGACGCACTCACCGCATTAGAACAGGTCATCGCCTTCAGCGAGGGCACGATTACCCCTGAAGCGGTCTATCATGCGCTGGGCATTCTGGAGGATGAGACGCTGATGCGCCTCACCGACGCGCTGATGACAGGCGATGCCGCCACGGTGCTGACCTTGCTAAACGAGCAGCTGCTGCGGGGGCGGGAGCCACGCGTGCTGGCGGAATCGCTCATCCAACACTGGCGGACGCTGGTGCAAGCGATGCTGCAGGGTGAAGACCGCCAGCAGGCGTATGACCCGACGCTCTGGGGCGCGCTGCGGGAGCAGGCAAACCGTGCCACCCTGCCACGCCTGCTGCACTGGTGGGAGCAGCTTGCCGAAACGCTCACCGAAATGCGCCTGTCGGGTTCTCCACGCACCATTCTGGAGCTGACGCTGCTTGCCCTTGCCAGTGCAGAGGCGGAACCCACGCCTCAACCCACCGCTCCGCGCGAAGAGCAGGTCGCCCGCGCAACCCCCACCTCACCCCCAACGGAAGCAACGGCAACGCCAGAGGAACTGAACCAGCGCTGGCAAGCTTTCATCCAGAAGCTCAAGGAGCGAAGTCCCGTCGGCGGGCGCAACCTGGAAGGCTCTCAGCTGCGAATCGAAGGCGACACCCTCTATCTCTATCTGCGGAGCGAGATGGCGCGCGCCTACTTCCGCGAAAGCCCCCAACGCGAGCAACGCCTCGTCGAGATGGTGCGTCAGCAGCTAAGGATGCCGAACGCCAAGGTACTGCTCCAAGTGCTGCCCCAGAGCGAAGCCTCGCCACCACCCCCAACCCAACCTGTGTTGGAAGGCGAGGCGCTGGTGGAAGCCGTCAAGCGTGAACTCAACGCCTACGAAATACCACCCGACGAGTAGGGGCAGACCTCTGTGTCTGCCCAAAACCCGTAGGCACAGACCGCGCGTCTGCCCTTAAAGCGGAGGTAACATCGCCCAGAGCATCTCCACCGCCTCTTCGGGGGTTTGCGCCATGGGAATATCGGGAGTTTGCCCCTCGAGCTGCAACTGCCAGCTGTCCAGCAGCACGAGCGGCTTGCCCAGTCGCAGGGCGAGCGCGATTTCCGAGAGCGTGCCATAGCCGCCCCCAATCGCAATCAGTCCCTCACATGCGCAGGCGTTCACATAGTTGCGTGCCTCGCGCAAGCCCGTAAAGAGCGCAATATCGATATAGGGGTTCGGGGGCGATTCGCGTGCGTTCGCGCCGGGCAAAATGCCGATCGTTAGCCCGCCCGCTTCTTTAGCTCCTTGCGCTGCCGCGGTCATCACCCCCGTCATGCCACCGCACAGCAACACGGCGCCGCGCTCGGCAATCAGTTGTCCGACCCGACGCGCCATCTGATACTGCGCCTCGCTGCACTGGGAGCCACCCATCACACCGATCAATCGCCGGTAGGTGCGCTCCATTCCGTCCTGCCCTCCACGCGCAAAATGAGCAGATTATAGGGTTCGGCGGTGGCGAAATGGTGGGAGATGCTGCCCAGTGTGAGCCGCTCCAAGAGGCTATGTCCGCGCGCACCCAGAACGAGCAGCTCCGCACCCGTCTCCTCCAGCACGGTGCGCAACGCGGGGATGGGGGGACCCTCCACCACCAGCGATTCACACCCGGCTCCCAGCGGACGCAACTGCTCGCACAACTCGCGATTGCGCTCATGCAGCTGCTCGATGACCCACTGGCTGCCCATCTCTTTGATGGCAGGTGTGGTGCGGGCAAGCAGCTCCAACATCTCACCATCCAGCTCGAAAGCGGTGGTCAACAACAATTTCTGAATGCCTTGCGGTGCGAACTGAAGCAGCAGTTGTAGGCAGCGACGGCTGTAGTCGGAATGGTCGGTGGCGACCACGACCTCCAGCGGCTTCTCTGGGGTGGGCGACTGGTGGGCGATCAGCACACTTTGGTGGGCGTGGGTGATGGCGGCGCGTCCGACGCTTCCCAGCAGCCAAGCACGCCAACCGCGCTTGCCCGTGCTGCCCAGCGCCAACAGGTCGGCATGGTGGGTTTCGGCAGCCTGCAGTAGCTCAGTGCTGGCATGCCCGCGCCGAATCTCGCTCCGCGTGGGGATGCCCGCTGCTTCCAGCGCCGCACGCGCTTGCTGGAGTGCCTGTTCCGCTGCCTGTTCCTGCGCCTGCAGGCTCTGCAGCAGCACCTCTTCGGGCAAAGGGGCTAAAATCCCGCTTAGAGGTGGGCGCAACGGCTCCAACACCGCCGTCAGCAACACATCCGCCTCACGAAAGCGCAGCCGAATCAGCCAGTTCAGGGCATGCACATAACTGCCTTCACTATCGACGCCCAGCACAATTTTCATCCTAAGTGGGATTTTACCCCCATCGTTCCCATTCTCGAACATCCTCTCTGACCGCTAAGGCTGTTCTTAGAATCAGGGTGCGGGAACCGCACCCGTACCGCAAGTCAGGCAAGGGCATGGTTTGCGCGCCCTTGCAGAAACATCTCAAACCGTGTGAGGGCATTTGTCAGGGACGGTGGGGAGAGGGTTCACAAGAAGGGAGCGCAAAGTGGGCAGGGCTTGGCGCAGCACCTTCGCCCGATGACTGATGCGGTTTTTGAATTCGGGTGGCAACTCGGCGAGGGTGCAGCCGAAAGCGGGCAGATAGAAGATGGGGTCATAGCCGAAGCCGAACTGCCCGCGCGGCGCATGGGCAATACGCCCCTCTAAGGTGTCTTCAAAGGTGAACAGCGCGCCTGCTGGCGTGGCAATCGCAACCGCGCAACGGAACCGTGCCGTGCGTCGCTCGTCGGGGATGCCACGCAAACGCTCCAGCAGGATGCCCATTTTGACCGTGAACGGCGTCGATTCCCCCTCGAAACGGCGCGAATGCAAGCCCGGCAAGCCGTTTAGCGCGTCGACCTCCAGTCCCGCATCATCTGCCAGCGCGATTTCACCCGTGAACTGGGCGCAGGCGTGGGCTTTGAGGACGGCATTTGCCACATAGGTCGCGCCTATCTCCTCGGGGACGGGTGCGTCGGCGTAGTCCGCCAGCAAGCCGACTTCCACAGGCAGATCGCCCAGCCCCTCCAGCAGGATCTGGCGAATCTCGCGCGACTTGGCACGATTGTGGCTGGCGATGACCACGCGTTTAGCAGCCATCATCCTCCATCAGCAGGCGGTTCACCAAGGCTTTGACCCGCTCGCCGATGGTGTCGCGCACTTGACGAAACGCCTCCATCGGCAGTCCAACAGGGTCGGGAATGTTCCACTGCTCGCGCACGCCGACGAAAGTCGCAGGACAGAGCGTGTCGGTATCGGCTTCACAGAGGCTGACCACCGCGTCGAATTCACTGAGGTCAAACTCGGTGATGGACTTCGGATATTGACGCGAGATGTCGATGCCCACCTCCCGCATGGCTTCGATGGCGAGAGGATGGACGCGAGCGGCGGGCATCGTGCCCGCGCTGAAGGCGACCACCTTGCCCTTGCCCAGCGCGTTGGCGAAGCCCTCTGCCATCTGGCTCCGACACGAGTTGCCCACGCAGACGAATAGCACCTTCTTCATGTTCAATATCCCTGCCTTTTATAGCGTTCGAGGCTTTGCTGATAGCGTTGTTGCCCATCGGGACGGTTGATACTGGCGAAAATGGTGGGTGGTTTACCCGCTGCCACCATCTGTTCCACAATCCCCGCGACGACAGCCCAGAGTGCGACGGCTGCCCCGATGCCCGATGCGGGACAGAAGGGCTCCTCCACACCCGCCAGCTCCAGCATGGCGTCGCCGTAGGGTGCGGCGTTATCGATGACCAAATCGGCGACTTCAAACAGCCGCTTGCCCGACTCATGCTCGGAGGTGAGGCGCGTGGAGTAGTCGAGGGCGGTGAGCGCGATGGTGTAGATGCCACGCGCGCGTGCCTGCAGCGCCAACTCCACAGGGAAAGGCGTCTTGCCCGACACGCTGCCGATAATCAGCACATCGCCCGGCACCATCCGACTGCGGTCGAGCGCCGCTTGCACGATGGCTCGCACCGTTTCGGGGCTGGTGTGGTTGCCGACACCCTGCGCCTCCCGATAAGGGTTGGGATTCTGCACCTGCAGGTCAAAGTGGAAGGGGGTGAAAGCAGCCAGTCCACCCGCGCGATTAATCAGCTCCCGTGAGACAAGATGCCCCGTGTCGTACACATGGATAACGCCGCCATTGAGCAGGCACTCGGCACATCGCACCGCCGCCTGCTCGATGGCTGGAAGCGAGCGACGCTCTAACTCCTCTAACTGCGCACGCAACCGCTCCAAATAGTGCTTGGGCAACCGCATTATAGAAAGTATACCCCGCACAGCGCAAGACTCCAAAGAGAGGACAGCCCCCAGCCACGCCGAATAAAATTTTGGCAGGGCAATCGCATGACCATTTGGTTCTTACTTGGGCTATAATAGCAACAAGGATGGCTTGGTGAGGTGACAGCATGAGTAAGCGACAGGGTTTTACGCTCATTGAGTTGCTGGTGGTGATTGCGATTATCGCCATTCTGGCGGCGATATTGTTCCCGGTGTTCGCGCAAGCGCGTGAGAAGGCGCGTCAGACCCAGTGCCTGGCGAATATGCGTCAGCTGGGGATGGCGTTTGAGATGTATCGCACCGATTTTGAGGGGCGCAATCCCGGACCGGGTGATAGCGGGCACTGTCCCGGCACTTGGTCATCCCCGAGGTGGCCCTCTTGGATGACGGGCTTTACCTCGCGGTTGGATGCCCAATGGGTGCCCTGCTACGCCGTGCTGGTCAACATCATGGACCCTAACTCCCCGGTGAGTGGCATCTGGCTGCTCTATGGGCATGTCACGAAGGGCGTGATTTATCTCTATGTGAAGAACCCCGATGTCTACATCTGTCCTTCGGATCGGCGCGGGCGCGAGAAGAAACTGAGCTATTCGATGAACGCGGTCGCCAGCTACATCCCGGAGGCAGAAGTAGAGCGTCCCGCGCGCTTTGTGCAGCTCATCGACGAGGCGGAAACGCTCAACGACGGCTATTTCTATGCGCTTACATGGGCGCAGCCGGAGGGGCGTTTTGTGGATTGCCCCTCTATCATGCACAATAACGGCGCGGTGTTTCTCTTTTTCGATGGGCACAGCAAATGGGTGCGGGCACGCCACCGTCGTGAGGAAGCACGAATTGATCAATGCATCGACACCGTGCCCAAGCACTACTTCTGTCCCAAAATCCCCTTCCCTGAAAGCACCGAGTATCAACTGGCTTGTCAGCGGGAATACTGAACGGAACTTTTGCCCCTGGCGCACCCGCTGGTCCAGAAGGATAGGAGCGATTAAGCAGGAATCGAGTGGAGAGTGGGGTATTTTCCTATAAGCAAAGGGCGGGGACGATTGTGGAAGTCGTCCCGTGCTTGCGATGGGTCAAGGAGCTGAGGTTTTGGGTAGCCGATTGCGGCGCCCTTTGAAAGGATGGAGTTGAGTCGCTCCATAAATGGACGCGGTACCACTTTCGGTATCCGCCTATAGGTTCTGTCGCTGTACTTGGAATGTAGCCTGTATTTTGAGCAGGGTCACCGCCAGATAGCTGTGCGGTGATGCTCTTGTCCTGTTCGAGTCATTTTGGCACGGCAACTCTTTTTGGCTTTTCGACTATTCGGCAGGAGGCAGGGACAGGGATGAGAGCGAAGCGAACCCTAACTGGGATTAGCTTGAGCGTGTTGATGGGCACGCTGTTCGCCCAGGCAACACGCACGCCCGATGGCATGTTGTGGGCAGGGACAACCTTTTTGTTGCGTGCTGTGGCGACCAATGCGTCGGGGACGCCTCTCACACTTTCCAACGCTGCCCAGGTAAGCGTGAAGCAGATTGTCCGATGGCAGTGGGAGTACGAGTCGCCCCCCTATCTGACCGTGTCCACCCCGCCAGGGTGGTTCACTCTTCTTGTACGGAACAAAGGCAACGGTGTCGACGCGCTGCGCCTAAAGCATGCCACCAGCGAGGGCGTGGACACCAGTCCATGGCAAATAACCCTTTATGAGCAGCAAGATGAGAATGGGCTTTTTGAAAGTGCAAGCCCCATCAATCAGCAAACCGCTCCCTTTATGCCGTCTGAGATTCGCCGCTTATTCATCCAGATGCAGCCGCCCTCTGATCGGAACACGGACGGCGTTTTTCTGACGCTGAATGCGCAATCGGTTCTGACTAACCAGGCACTGCCATCGCTGGGATTCGTGGCAGGCGCCGAAACACGGATTTGGCAACATACGGATGCTTCCACATGGTCTAACTATCCTTTGGTCGTACCCCCTCAGTTGTTGGACGGGCGACTATTTTGGATTGCCTCCGATGGTACCACCGTTCGTCTCTTCTCAACACCGCAGCCACTCAGTACCGAAAGCACTTTTCGGAACAATGTCCGCTTCGAAGCCAATCTACGCGGGATGACGCCTGCTGGTGGGAGCGCCGTCATCGGGAACCGCTGGTATCTCATGAACACGATAGGGCTTATTGCTTGGTTTGACTGGACCCAAGCAACCAACGGTACGAATGTCTATGTCCAGTGGCTCGATCTCCCGCGCGACATGGTAGCGAATCCTAATCTCCCCTTGCTTTCCGATGGTTTGAGGCTTTACTACGCACTTCCTAACCACCATTTAGGTAGCTACAATCCTAATGATGGGACATTCAGTATCCTGTTGTTCGTTAATCCCAGCCCAATCGTGAAGATGCAGGAATTGCCCAATCGGCTTATCTTTATTGGGCGCGAGGATGGTCATTTTGACCTGGTGGGGTTAGGGCAGGTAATGGTAACAGGTGCCCAGCTAAACGGTTCTGGGCGTATTGTGGGAGCCGCCCTCGATGAACGGCGCGGCAACCTTATCGTGGCGCGTGGGAACCGCATCGGGTGCTATAATCTATTCAACGGTCGCTGGAACTGGGTAACAGACACCTATGCTCCTATTGTTTCCGTCCCCGCAACCGATATGACGACTGATGCCGTCTATGTGCTGACCCAAGATGGCTGGCTCTACGCCTTTGACCTCGCCACCGGTAGCCCATGCCTGTTCTATCCCCAACCGCTCATCACGGAGGCACCGGTCGTGAATGCTTCTCTGCGCGTCGTCTCGCGTACCGACCGCAAAGTGCCCTATCTCTATGTAGCCGCGCAGTTGGACGCAGCAGGAACATTACAAACGCGTGTCTTTCACATCACAGCGACTAACCCATTTAATCGTTTTTACAGCACCTCAGTCGTTGACGGGGCTGTGCTGGGGGAGGGGCTTCTGCTCACTGGCTCGAACCCGACCGATCTGCTGCTTGTCTGGTGCTGGCGTGGTGGCGAGGGCAATCGTGGGCGGTTCTACGGCTTTCGCCTACGGTAGCGAATCAGTATCCGGCGGAGAGGCTGAGGTAGGCGAAAGCGCGCTTGCCATACGCCAAGTCGAAGCGGATGATGCCGATGGGTGAGGCGAAGCGCAATCCTGCACCCACGCCCGCACGCACCTGGCGTGTCTGGAACGCCTGCCCCTTCTCCCAAGCCGTGCCTACATCCACAAAGAGGGCACCCTGGATCGACTCCATCACGAGGAAACGGTATTCCGCGCTACCCAGCAGCACATGGTCGCCCCGGAACTCATCTTGGTCATAGCCGCGCAGCCGTTCGAAACCGCCCAGCCAGAACTTCTCGCTCAACGGCAAGGGTGTGGAGGCGGCACCCACCATGCCCCGTAGCAACAAGACACGCTCCCCACCGAACGGGATATAGTAGTGTGCCTCCCCCATCAGCCGAGTGAAACGGAAATCGCTCCGGTTGAGGGTCTGCTCCATGAGAGCCGTGATATACAATCCCGACTGGGTGAAGGGACGCCCCTCGCGCGTGTCGTACAGCAGCTGGAACCCGACGGCATCGATACGCCCACGATTGACGCTCTGCTCCACAGGCGAGAGCAGCCCAGGAGGCGCATCGTCGTAGTCAACCCGATCGGAACGGAAGCGCAGGCGCAGTTCGAACAGCTCGCGCCAATCCAGCCCGATGTAGGCGCTGAAGCCCCGACGCCGCTCGTAGCGACGCAGATTGTTTAGATTCGAGTAAAAAACGGGATAGAAAGGGGCTTGGTCGTACGCTTCGACACCGAAATTGAACGCACCGGGCAAGGCACGTGGGGCTTCATAGCTCAGTGCATAGGAGGCACGCAGGGGTGTGGTCTCCCCCGTGTCAGGGTCACGCACTTGTTCGCGTTGCCACTGCAGGCGGGCGCGATGCCCCAACCCGGCAACATTCGATTCCTGCAGCTCGGCATAGCCGATAAAGCCCTCATCGCTGGTGTAGCCCGCTGCGATGGCGACATCGAAAGAGCGCTCTTCTTCTACCTGCAGGACGAGGCGCGTTGTGCCGGGCGCACTACCCGGCTCGGGTCCGAGCTGCGCCTCACGCAAGAAGGGAAAGCGACCCAGCCGCTGACGCACCTGCTGGAGATGCTGCTCATTATAGACCGCACCGGGCTTCACCCCGATCAGATGGCGCAATATGCTTGCCCGCGTGCGCCGATTGCCCTGCACCTCGATCGCTTCAATCGTGCCCTCCGCGATTTCCACCAGTAGCCTGCCCTCCGCGTCCTGCTCATAGCTGGCGACCTGCGCCAGCGTATAGCCTCGCTGCCGATACCACTCGGCGACAGCGCGGAACGCATTTTGCAACTGCTCGGCAGAGGGCTGAGTTCCCACCAAAGGCTGCAAAAGGGCACGAATCGATTCGGGAGACCCCACTTCCACCCCCTGAAGCGCGATATCCGTGATGGGCTTCGCGATACCGACTGCAGGCTGGCACCACGCGCTTAGCCCTATCCATAACACCCCAAGGCACACCAGACCAACTCTGTTCATCACCGGTCCTCCACACCCATATTATAACCCAATCGCCTGCGGTCTGCGCATCCAGCCCCTCTTTTCCCCGTGAGGGAGGGGGTATCCGCTATAATATAGCGATGACTTTCGAAGAGGCGATTGCGTACATTCAGAGCCTGAACCTGTATGGTTGGCGGTTGGGCAACGCGCGCATGGAGGCGCTGCTGGAGCGCTTGGGCAATCCCCATCGTCGGCTCCGTGTGGTGCATATCACGGGCACGAACGGCAAAGGCTCTACCACCGCGTTTGTCGCCTCCATTTTGAAAGAGGCAGGCTATCGCACGGGTGCTTATTTCTCACCCTATGTGTTCGATTTTTGCGAGCGCATCCTCATCGATGGGGCGCCCATCCCGCCCGAGATGCTGGTAGCAGGCGTGAAACACTGTCTCCCCGCGATTGAGCAGCTACGCGATACCGAATATGGACAGGTTACGGAGTTTGAGCTGAAGACGGCGTTGGCGTTCTGGGCGTATGCGGAAGCGGGTGTCGATGTGGCGGTAATGGAGGTGGGGTTGGGAGGGCGGTTGGACGCAACCAATGTGGTGGTACCCGCGGTGAGCGTGCTGGTCAGCGTTGGATTAGACCATACGGATCGGCTGGGACCGACTCATCGCGATATTGCCTATGAGAAGGCGGGCATCATCAAGCCGGGCTGTCTCGTCGTGAGTGGCGTGCTGCATCCGGAGGCGCGGGAGATGGTGGAAATCATTGCACGGCGTCGTGCCGCACCCCTGTTGCAGGTCCTGCCCGGTGAATCACCCCCAACGCCCTTCCCCTCTGCGGGGAGGGAGGTGGGGGATACCCTGTTCTACCTGCCGCTCCCGTCGCCTACCGATTCGGCGGTGCGCGTCCGCCGGGAGGGCTGGTCGCTGGATTTGCATCCCCGTCTGATGGGCAGTTATCAGCGGCATAATGTGGCGTGCGCGGTGGGTGCGGTGCTATGCCTGCGCGAGCGGGGCTACGAAGTACCCAATGAAGCCATCGAGCGGGGCGTGGCGCATGCATGGTTGCCAGGGCGGATGCAGGTGGTGGGACAGAGCCCAACTGTTGTGCTGGATGGAGCCCATAATTCCGACGCGGCGGAAGCGCTCATGCGCACGCTGCCCCAACTGTTCAAATACCGGCGGCTGGTGCTGGTGTTTGGCATGCTCCGTCCCCATGAGCCACGAGTTGTGCTCCATCATCTCTTGCCGATGGCGGAGGTGGCGATTTTCACCCGTGCGCCCAGCGAGCGTGCCCATGCACCAGCGGAACTGCTCGCTTGCGCCGCATGTTGGCAGCAGGAAACGGGCAACCGCTATCCGCTGGAGATGGTGGTGTGCGAATCGCCGCACGATGCCTTCGATCTGGCACGGCGCCATGCGGGAGTGGACGACCTCATCCTGGTCACGGGCTCGTTCTATCTGGTTGGCGCGTGGCGTTGACATCGGGGGTGCGGGAACCGCCCCCCGTACCGTGCGTGGGTATAATTCAGGTGTGCGATTTGTGGTCAAGTGGGTTCTTTTTGCCTTGGCGCTCTATCTCACTTTCTGGAGCGGGCAGCGACTAGGCTTGGAGATGGCGCCCAGCGCCCACTGGCAGGATGTGGCGGTGATGTCGCTGTTGCTGGGTTTGGTGAACGCGCTGGTGCGCCCCTTGATACGCTTGGCGCTCTTGCCGTTGAACTGCCTGACGCTGGGTATCGCGGGGCTGATCGCGAACGCTTTGCTCTTCTGGATTGTGTTTGCCCTTGCGCCCTTTGGCTTTCGAGTGGGGAACTTTTGGGCGGCGCTCTATGGCTCCATCATGCTGGGCATCATCCACGCGCTGTTAAGTGGTCTCTTTCTGGAAGAGGAGGATCGGCGGGTGCGGCGACGATGATAGGGCGTATCCTGTATGCCTTGGCGTTGGGCATTGGGTTTTATGTGCTGCTCACAGTTGTCCATTACGGCACGCTGTGGGGTCTGGATCAGCTACGCCAGCGCATGGAGGCACGATTGGAGCAACGCTATGGCGCCGACGCGGTGGACCGGGAACCACCCTATAAGCCGGGTGAGCGATGGGTGATGGCGTTGGACATTCAGCCCAGCCCCTACTGGCAAGAAGCAGCAGGGATGAGCGCGGTGTTGAGTTTGCCTGTGGCGGTCTTGATGGGGCTGATGGCACGGCGGTCGCGACGCCTTGCCCTGTTGCTGATTGCCGTCATCACCAATGCCCTCTCGCTCTGGCTGTTGACCCAGCTGGGCGGGCTGGCACTGGCAGGCTACTTGGTGAACAATCCGACCGCCGCGATAGCAGGTGGTGTGGCAGTCGGCTTGCTACAAGGGATTCTTGGGGGTCTCATCCTGCATGCAAAAGCGGGCAAGCACACAGGGTAGCGGTCAGGGCAGCACAGCGGCGCTGCCCACCAAACGGAGCCGAACGCAGCGGCAAGGACATCTGCTGATTGTGTCGGGCATGTCGGGCGCTGGCAAAACACTCACGCTCCAGACGCTGGAGGACATCGGCTACTTCTGCATCGACAACCTCCCGCCGTCGCTCCTCCCGACCCTTGTGAAGCGGGTGCGGGGGGGTCAGCGCGTCGCCGCCGTCATCGACAGCCGTGCCGACGAGCCGCTGAGTGAGCTTGCCGATGCCCTTCAGCAGCTGCGGCGCCAGCGTGTCCCGATTGAGCTGCTCTTTCTGGAATGCGCCGATGAGGCGTTGATTCGTCGCTTCAAAGAGACCCGCCGCCCTCACCCCCTGACCCAGCACCAACTCTCGCTCCCGGAGGCGATTGCCCAGGAGCGGGAATTACTTGCGCCTTTGCGCGAGCAAGCCGATCGAGTGCTGGATACCACCCATTTTCGCCCTCAAGACCTGCGCGGGGCGATACGGTCGTTCTATTGCGAAGCGGGCGCACCAGCCCCGATGCGCCTGCGCCTGATTTCCTTCGGCTATAAATATGGCGTTCCCGCCGATGCCGACCTCGTGTTTGATGTGCGGTTCCTGCGCAATCCCCACTATGTGCCAGAGTTGCAGCCCCTGCCCGGCACCCATCCTGCCGTTCGCGACTATGTGCTGAGCGAGAAGCAGACACAGCTGTTCCTCGGCGAGCTGGAGCGGTTCCTGAGCTATATGCTGCCCCAATATCAGCAGGAGGGCAAAGCCTACCTGACACTGGGCATCGGCTGTACCGGCGGACGGCATCGCTCGGTCGTGATAGCCGATTACCTAAAGGAGTGGTTTGCCCAGCAGGGCTACCGTGTGAGCGTGGAGCATCGCGACCTCGAGCGAGGTGAAGAGTGAGATGGCAGATAAACCCATCCGCCCTGTGCGCTTTGTTCGAGCTACAAACGGCAAACTGTTCTGGCTCTTGCCGGGCATTCATGTCAAGCGGTGGCTGCTTCTTTCCAGTCTGGGTGTGGTGATGGGCTTGCTGGGGCTATGGGTGCTGTTGGGGGGTCAACCAACACGCTGGCTGGACACACTGGATGGGATGTTGGACCGCCTGTTGCACCAGTTGCTCACCACGCCTCAAAGCGTTCAGGTGGCACGCTGGGCGATGGGGCTAACCCTCATCGCCATCGGAGGCGCGCTCTGGTGGTGGGGCTTGCGGCGGGCATGGCATACCCTCATCGGCATCTTGCAGCCACGAGTCAGGGGACGCGTGTGGGATGTGCTGTCGCGCTATGCCCTGATGGCACACGGCAAGCGCGTGGTGGTGATAGGGGGTGGCACGGGGCTATCCACCATGCTCCGCGGTCTCAAACGCTATACTGCCAACATCGTGGCGGTGGTGACCGTCACCGATGACGGTGGCTCTTCGGGACGGCTGCGTGCCGAACTGGGCATCCTGCCGCCGGGCGATATCCGCAACTGCTTGATTGCCCTCGCTGATGCCGAAGGCGCGATGACCGCCCTCCTGCAACACCGCTTCGGCTCCCAATCGGGCACGCTGGGCGGACATTCGGTGGGCAACCTCCTTATCGCTGCCATGACCCAAATCACGGGTGATTTCGAAAAGGCGGTGCAGGAGATGAGCAAAGTGCTGGCGATTCGCGGGCGTGTGCTGCCCGCCACACTCAGCCATGTGAACCTCTGCGCCGAAATGGAAGACGGCACCTACATAGAGGGTGAAACGGCTATCGTCTCCTACCCCGCCCGTATCCGTCGAATGCATCTCAAGCCCCCCAATCCTTCGGCACTACCTGAAGTGGTGGAAGCCATCCGGAATGCCGATGTGGTGGTGCTGGGACCAGGAAGCCTCTTTACCAGCGTGATTCCCAATCTGCTGGTGCCCGCCATTACCGATGCCTTGCACGCCACCGATGCGCTGCGCATCTATGTGTGCAATGTGATGACCCAGCCGGGCGAGACCGACCGCTTCACCGCATCGGACCATGTGCGTGCCATCGAAGCGCACACGGGCAAGCGTGTCTTCGACTATGTGCTGGTCAATACGCGCATGCCCAGCCCCGAGATGCTGGAACGCTATCGCGCCAGCGGACAGGATGTGGTAACCCCCGATGTGGATCGGATTCGGGCGATGGGCTACAAGGTGGTGACGGGCGATTTCATCAGCGAGAGCGACTTCGTGCGCCACGACCCCATCCGCCTCGCAGAAGCCATCCTGCGCCTCGCAAAATAGCCTCCACCCCGAGCTGTCCCAGCTGTCCGCCCCTGTCCGACCCGTCCGACAGGAAAGGAATGCGAAATCCCGTATCTTTACAGGGGTCAAAAGCGTCTCAGAGAGTGTATCATGGAAAAGTACGGGTGCATGGAGGCAAAGCAGTGAACTCGCGGGCACTGATGGTGGTGGAAGGGCAAATCCCCTTCCAAGACAAAGGAGTGTGCCATCCGTCGGCGCCGCGCACCGAGCGCGAGCCGCTTATGCGAACGATTGCCCATCTCATCAAGCCGGTCCGGGTCTGGGTTAATCCGGAGCACACGGTGGAGACCGCGCTGATTCTCTTGCGTGGACACGGCTTGAGCGGATTGCCCGTCGTGGAAGGCAGCACAATATGCGGGCTGGTGGAGGCGCAGCACCTGCTGGGAGCGCGCCTTGACCAACCTGTCCGTGCCGTGATGAGCACCGACATCCTCGTGCTTTCACCAGAGACCCCGCTTAAAACGGCTGCCGAGTGGTTTATTCACCATCGCCACACCGTTTTGCCCGTCGCGCAAGAGGGGCAGCTGATAGGATTGCTCAGCGTGTTCGACCTGCTGCCCGAAATCGGACGCAGTTATGACCCGATGACAGGGTTGCCTTGGTCCGACTTCCTCCGCGAGTGGAGTATCGAGCAGCTCGCCTCCGGGCGTGAAATCACCATTCTCTTTTTTGATCTGGATAATTTTGGCATGTTCAACAAGCGGTATGGGCATTTGGTGGGCGACGAGGTGCTGCGTCGGGTCGCGCAGGTCATGCTCACTGAGACCGACCCTGAGATGGAAGTGGTGTGTCGCTGGGGTGGTGATGAGTTCGCTATCGCCACCCTGCGTCGGCGTGAGGAAGCAGGGCTACTGGCACACCATATTAGCCGTCAGGTTGCCAATATCCAGCTACCTGAAGTGGAGATGCCCATCACCGTCTCCTACGGCTATCAGGGTGGGAAGCGGACGCGCGAGCGTGAGCAGGTTCACTACGCCGCCACGGTGGACAACCTCATCAATCTTGCCAGCCGTGAATGCTTGATGATGAAAGGCACTCTGGGTCGCCCACAAGGTGCCCAGCTTGCCTTGCCGATGCAGGCGGTGACGGAGCTGCCGCCTGCGGAAAAGCGGGTGCGCATCCAAAGTGTCAGCTACGAACGGGAGGGCAGACGCGCCCGCGCACGGGTCTACCTGCAAGTGAACAGCACCACGCTCGGCGGCAATGCCGAAGGGGAAGCAAACTTGCCCCGTCTCGTGGCAGAAGCCACCCTCGACGCCCTGCGTCCCCTGCTCCCACCTGCCCTCAACTTGAGCGTGATCAATCTCAACGAAGCCTCGCTCGACGCCGAGCGCACCGTCATCAGCGTGGTGTTGCTGTGGGAATCGGAAGAGCGACGACAGGAGCTGGTGGGCAGTGCCTTTCTGCGTGAAGATGCACCCCGATCGGTCGCTTCCGCCGTGCTCGACGCCCTCAATCGCCCCTTGACCCAGTTGCTCCGACGACGCGATGAGGTATGATTAAGCAGGGTGTCAACATTATGGAAGCGTTGATTGGGAGTCTGATCTGTCTGGGTGGCGGCGCGCTTCTGCTGCTGGTGCTCTTTATGGTGATGTATAACACGCTCATCGCCAAAAAGAACCAGGTGGATTACGCCTTGAGTGGTATCGATGTGCAGCTCAAGAAGCGCCACGACCTCATCCCCAACTTGGTCGCCACGGTGCGCCAATATATGGAGCATGAGCGGGGTCTGCTGGAGCGCATCACGGAACTGCGGGCGCGCGCCCTCTCGCCCAACCTACCCGAAGGCGAGCGGATGCAGGTCGAAGCCGCCCTCTCCACTGCCCTGCGCAACCTCATGATCGCGGTGGAGAACTATCCGAACCTGAAGGCGAACGAGAATTTCCTCCATCTTCAAGCATCGCTGAACGAGATCGAGGAGCAACTCGCCGCGGCACGACGCGCCTATAACGCCGCCGTCACCGACTACAATAACGCCATCGAGATGTTCCCCACCAACTTTGTTGCCTCGATGATGGGGCTATCGCGCCGCGCCGTCTTCGAAGCCACCGAGCAGGAGCGGGCAACGCCCGATGTCGCTCAACTGTTCAAGCAATGAGCGCACCTGCAGGCGACCTTAACCAGTTCTATCGGGAGCAATTGGAGCCGATTCTGCGCTCGCTGGAGGAGGAACGCCAGCAGAAGACGCAACGATTCGGGCAAATCACGCTTTTTAGCATCATCTTCGGGGGGCTGTTCACTCTCATCCTGGCAGGTTTTTCGCCTGGACTTGGGGTGTTTGCCTTCCTCCCACTCGGCATCGCGCTGCTGGTCATCCTCATCGCCTATGCGACGATGACCAGTGAGTGGTCGCGCCTATTCAAGTGGCGCGTGCTGACCCGATTGGTGAAGTTTGTCAGCCCCGAGCTGGAGTATCACCCGGAGCGTTTCATCAGCGAGGCGGAGTTCCGTCAAAGCCTGCTCTTCCAGCGCGAACCCGACCGCTATAGGGGTGAAGACCTCATCGAAGGGCGCGTTGGACAGACCGCCCTGCGCCTCTCGGAAGTGCATGCCGAGTATGAAACAGAGCATTACGACTCAAAGGGCAACCGCTACACCACCTGGCACACCCTGTTCCGCGGGCTGTTTATTATCGCCGATTTCAACAAGCACTTCAGCGGCATTACGCTGGTGCTGCCCGATGTGGAAGAGAAGTTGTTAGGCTGGCTGGGACAAACGCTCCAAAGCTGGGGTGCCAAGCTGGGGATGCAGCCGGGCGAGCTGGTGAAGCTGGAAGACCCCGTCTTCGAACGCGCCTTCAAGGTCTACTCCACCGACCAAATCGAGGCGCGTTATATTCTAACCCCCAGCCTGATGGAGCGCATTCTGCGTTTTCGCGAGCGCACCCGTAGCGAGATTCGGCTCGCCTTCATCGCCTCACGCCTCTATGTTGCCATCCCAACCACGCACGACTACTTTGAGGCGCCTTCGCTGTTCGCCCCTGTTGGTGAACTCCTTAAACCCGAGACCATCGGCAAATATCTGGAGGAGTTGCAGTTCGCGCTCGCGGTCGTCGACGAACTCAATCTGAACACGCGCATCTGGACAAAGCGATAGGGTATGCTTTTCGAACCGATGCAGATGGAGACTTTGTTGCCGCAGGCACTGGGCATTCGGGCGACCTATGCGTTGATGATTAGTTGCATTGCACCGCGTCCGATTGCGTGGGTCAGCACGCTCTCCCCGGATGGCGTCCCCAACTTGGCTCCGTTCAGCTATTTTAACGCGGGTGGCGCCAACCCGCCCTCGGTGGTCTTCTCGCCCACCAACTTCCGCGACGGGCGCCCCAAAGACACCTTGCGCAATGTGGAGGCAACGGGCGAGTTTGTGATTAATATCGCGCCTTACGAGCTGGCGGAACGGATGAACGAGACCTCTGCCGATTTCGAGTATGGCATCAGCGAATTCGAGCAGGTGGGGTTGACCCCCTTGCCCAGCCAGTTTGTCAAGCCCTATCGGGTGGCGGAAAGCCCCATCCAGATGGAGTGTCGCCTCTTCCAGATTGTGCGCCACGGGGAAGGCGCGCTCGCTGCCAACTATGTGATTGGCGAGGTGCTCTGCTTCCATGTGGCGACCCAGTTGCTCAAAGCGGGTCCCGTGGTCGATAACTGCATCGCCGATTTCATCGGGCGGATGGGTGAATCGTGGTATTGCCGTGCCACACCCGAATCGATGTTCTGGCTCCCGCGCCCATAGCAGGGCGTGCCCCACTAAAGATTAAAGGGAGAGCCTCCGATAATCTCCACCAGCAAAATTGCGGGCATGGAGCTATCCGATGATCTGCCCGACCGTCGGATAGTCCCTCGCAATGCAAGGGGGTCTAACGGATGAGCCTGAGGATTAACACCAACATTCAGGCGGTTAACGCGCTGAGGAACCTGACCCAGACCTCAGATATGCTGGGACGCACGATTGAACGATTGGCGTCGGGGTTGCGCGTCAATCGCGCGGCAGACGATCCAGCGGGGCTGATTATCTCCGAGAACATGCGCGCCCAGATTGTCAGCCTGCAACAAGCTATCAATAATGCGCAAGACGCCACCAATATGCTCAAAACAGCGGAAGCTGCGCTGGACGAGGTGCATAACGCCCTGCGCTCGATGCGCCAGCTCGTGCTGCACGCCGCCAACACCGGCGTCAACGACTATAATGCCCTCTTGGCAGACCAGACGCAGATCCGAGCGCTGATCGACAGCATCAACCGCATCGCCGACCAGACCGCGTTCGGCACCAAAAAGCTGCTGGACGGCACCTCGGGCATCTCCGCCCAGATTACGAACGCCAATCTCATTTCGGGGGTGTTTATCGGGGGCACCTTCGCGGGGCTGCCCACCGCCACCGGCTATATCCAAATCAGCGTGGTGACGCAAGCGACCCGCGCGCTTTATGCGGGCAATGTGACCTATGCCTCGCTGACTGCCCAGATTGGCAGAACGGGCAATATCGTGATTAACGGGCACACCATTAATGCCGAAAGTAGCGACACACTGGAGACCTTCCTGAACAAGGTGAACGCGGTGTCGAACCTTACAGGCGTGGTGGCGGAAGCCTCCTTCGCCAACGGCAGCTACATTATCCGCCTGCGCCAACGCGACTACGGCTCCCAGTACCGCATCATCATGCATGACACCACAGGCTTTGTTGCCACAGCTGGTACCAGCGCCCAGGTGGCAGGCACCGATGCGGTGGTCAATGTGCAGGCAAGCACCAGCGCAGGGTTGACCGCGGTGCTGTTTACAGGGGGACGCGGCGTTGGCGATTCGGGGTTGCGCGTCTCCGATGGCTACGGCAATGTGCTCCTGCTCACCGAGCAAGGCAACACAGCAACGGGAACCAACAGCGTCGCGTATGTCAGCGCGGGACAGCTCCAGTTTCAGGTGGGTGCCAACAGCGGACAGTTCGTGCGCTTCTCCCTCATCGATATCCACGCCGACAAACTCGGCTCCACCGTCATCCCCGGCAAGAGCCTTGCTACCATCGATGTGACACAGCAGGATAAGACGGATGAGGCACTGCGCATCATCGATGCCGCCATCCAGCAGGTATCACGCATTCGAGGCGATATCGGCTCCTTCCAGCGCTATGTGCTGGAGAGCAATATCCGCGCGCTCAATGTCGCACGCGAAAATGTGATGGCAAGCGAATCGACCATTCGTGATGCCGACTTCGCCACAGAGGTCACAATGCTCACACGCCAGCAGATTTTGATGCAATCGGGTATGGCGGTGCTGGCACAGGCGAATAATGTGCCTCAGATGGTGCTGTCGCTGCTCAGGTAAAATAAGCCTGTATGCAGGCACCGCACCACCTTATTGAGGACGAGAATCAGCTGGTTCAGGTTCGGCTGGAGAAGCTCCAGAAGCTGCGCGAGCAGGGTCTGGACCCGTTCGCCATCGAGCGCTACCCCATCACGCATACGCTCCAAGCAGCCCACGACCAGTATGCCGAGCTGGAGGGGCAGACCGTCTCGGTCGCCGGGCGAATCTTCTCCATTCGCCCAATGGGTAGAGCCACCTTCGCTCACCTGATGGACAGCACCGGCAAACTGCAAATCTACCTCAAAGCGGACGAGCTGGGCGACCGCTACGCCCTGATCGACCTCTGGGATATAGGCGACTATCTGGGTGTGAAGGGCTTCATGTTCAAAACGCGCACGGGCGAGATTACCGTGCATGTGCAGGAGTTCACTTTGCTGGCGAAGGCGATTCGCCCCGTGCCCTTCCCCAAAGAGAAAGGCGAGCAACGCTGGTACGGGCTGCACGATGTGGAGTTGCGCCATCGGCAACGCTATCTGGACCTGTTGGTGAACCCCGATTCGCGTCGCCGCTTGCTGGCACGCTGCCGCATGGTGTCTGCCATTCGCCACTTTTTGGAGGGGGAGGGCTTTCTGGAGGTGGAGACACCCGTGCTGCAGCCGTTGGCAGGCGGCGCCGCTGCCCGACCTTTCGTCACCCATCACCACGCACTGGATCGAACCTTCCAGTTGCGTATTGCCCTCGAACTCTACCTCAAGCGACTGCTCATCGGGGGCATCGACAAGGTGTTCGAAATCGGGCGTGTGTTCCGCAACGAGGGCATCTCCACCCGCCACAACCCTGAATTCACGATGCTGGAACTCTATCAAGCCTATGCCAATCTGGAAGACATCATGGAGCTGGTGGAGCGGCTCTTCCGCTATGTAGCCGAGCAAGTGTTCGGTACCACGATTTTCGAGATGCATGGCGTGCAGGTCGATCTCAGCCAGCCGTGGCAGCGTGTCCGCCTGATGGACGCCATTCGCGACCACACAGGGCTAACGGAAGCCGACTTCGACACGCTGGAGCAAGCCATCCGGGCGGCGGAGCGACTCGGCATCCATGTGGAACGGAAGGACACCATCGGCGGCATCATCGAGAAGGTGCTGGAGAAGTGCGTGGCACACCACCTGCAGCAACCCACCTTTATCTATGGCTTTCCGTTGGACACCTCGCCGCTGGCGAAGCGTGAGCCAGATAATCCGCGTTTCACGCGCCGCTTCGAGGGCTACCTCTTCGGTCAGGAGGTGGCGAACGCCTTCTCGGAGTTGAACGACCCGTTGGAGCAGCGCGAGCGGTTCTTGGCGCAGCTGAAGCTCCGTGAGGCGGGCGACGAGGAGGCGCATCCGTTCGACGAAGATTTCCTGCGAGCGATGGAGTACGGCATGCCACCTGCTGGCGGGCTGGGCATCGGCATCGACCGCATGGCGATGCTGCTCACCGGCACCGACTCCATCCGCGAGGTCATCTTCTTCCCGCAGATGCGCGAAGGCTGACCCTTCGCAACAGCAGGCATGGGGTTCAGGGGTTCTAGAACCTTTCGTAGGATACAACTTCCCACGGACGCTTAGCGATACAGCGTGCGAATCGAGCTGACCGCCATCGTGCCGCCGTCCCGAAGCGAAAGGGCACGCACAGACGCCCTATCCTGCGCAGGCGGACGCACGCGCGGCACATACACCGCAACATCGACCGAGCTGGAACCGCCCGGCGGGATAATCGGCGTGATAGAGGGGCGTGCCTCCGTGCGCCAACGATTGCCCTCTATCAAGATAGCATATTGTTGGGGATAGCGACTCGCGTTGCGCACGAGCAGACGATGAACCACGATGCGCGGAACGGGTGTGTAGCGTGAGGATTGGTCAGGCTCCAACACAATCCCCGATTCCGCAACGAGCTGAATGAGAGGGTCACGGCGAACCGAATCACCCCAGACCCAATCCCAAGCCTCCAGTCGGTTGCGCAAATATAGCTCAAAAAAGGCGGTCAGCAGCCGTCGCGTGATTTGAAGCTGGGTCGCGCGGGGCAACGAGCCACTGTCGCACCCGAAGCTCGAACTGTCCATAAACCCACAGTGCCATCCGCCCTGAATGATGGGCAGCAGTTTGGGAGCAAAACCCGCATTATACATGCGCTGCCCATGGTTTTGCAGGGGTGTGATGGAGTCGGCACTACCCGAAATCAGGCTGTGAGGCACGGTGACATTCGCCGATGCCTGAATAGCGGAGGGGTTCGTCTCGGCGGCAGCGAGGTTCGCCACCGCCTTGATCCGAGCATCCGCTGCCGCTGCCAGAATGCTTGCCCCACCGCCCATCGAGTGTCCCGATATACCGAAACGCTCCGTCGCCACTTGAGCGAAAAGCCACGATGCCGAATCGGCGTTCTGCTGCTCCAAATAGGTTAGGCAGTAGCGCATATCCTCCGAGTAAGCCTGATGATTCGGAAACAGCTCCCCGCCCGACTCAGTTGCAATCACAAAATAGCCCCAAGTCGCCAGGTGTTCTAGGGTGGAGCGGTATCTTTCAGGGGGTTGCAGGAAGCCATGTCCGAACGAGATGGCGGGATAGGGTGCGCCCCGCCCATCATAACTCGTATTGTCCCCCGTGGCGGTGGCAGGGTAGTAAAGCTGCGCTCTAAAGGTTGTGCCGTTCGGGCGTCGCACCGTCACGATGCGTCGCCCCGCCCGATATGAACCCGGTTGTGCGTAGTCCATCTGCATCGCTCTGGTCTCCTCGTGGGGAAATTATACCTCAGTTAAGCAAGCATTCTAGCATCCCAATCTCGCGCTTGGAGAACACTCTAAGCGCGTAAGGATTAGCCCACCTTTTGGGGTACAATCGGTCTACTTGTGGCGCGTGATGGGAAGCGGGCATGAGAAAGTGTGGCTGGGCTGGAGCCTCGCCTATTTTTTGCTTCAGGTGCTGACCCCCTTTGTGCGTGTGCCGCTTGGCTGGGTCTGGGTGGGCACGCTGATAAGCACGCTCGCTTTGATGGCGGTGATGCTGGGATTGGTCTTTAGCCTGGCACGCTGGGGTGAGACGCACCACCGCGTGGCGTTAGGGCTGTTCATCGGGGGCACGCTGGCTTTTATGGTGTGGATATTGCTGCCTAACGGGCTGGGATTTGCGCCGCAAAAAGCCGCGCCTCTCGTGGTCGTCGCCTACCGCGCCGTGCATGGTTATCTGCTGATGCTGGCGGCGATAGGGTTGGGCTGCCTGCTATCCCGCCTCATTCGGGAAAAGAACCTGCTGGTGCCGGTGGTGCCCTTCGCAGCGCTGGTCGACGCCATCACGGTGCTGACACCCGTGGGCTTCGTGAAGCGTGTGATGGAGAGTGCGCCCCGTGTGATGGAGCAAGCGGCTGTGGCGGTGACGAGCGTGCCCCATGCAGCACCCCAAGTGGAGCGCGTGGTGCCTATTGTGCTGATTGGCGTGGGCGATTTCGTCTTTCTGGCGTTCTATGCCGCGTGTCTTTATCGGTTCGGGCTGCGCCCCCGCGCCACGGCTATCGGGTTGTTCCTCACCCTCTGGGTCTACCTGGTCTTGGTGATATTGGGAGTCGCGGTCGCCTTGCCCGCGTTGGTGCCGATGGCGGCGGTGGTGCTGCTGGTGAACGCACGCGAGTTCCATCTCTCACGCCAAGAGAAGTGGGCGAGCCTCCTCGTGATTCTGCCGATGCTCGCGCTGCTTGCTTGGTTGCTGCTCAAGAGCAGGCTGTCTCTGTGATAGAACGCGTGCGGAAGCAGTCGGTATACTTTTCACGATGGATTGGGTTCAGCAGGTAGCAGACTGGGTGCAGCAAGCGACGAAGTTTGTTCTCTGGTTGATGGCGGTGCTGTTGAGCATCGCGCTGCATGAGTTCGCCCATGCGAAGTATGCCGACTGGGCTGGCGACCCAACCCCATCGCGCCAGGGGCGCGTGACGCTCAATCCGTTGGCACATCTGGACCCGCTGGGCACGCTCATGATTCTCATCGCCGCCTTTTCGGGATATGGTTTCGGCTGGGGCAAGCCCGTGATGATTAACCCCGGCTACTTCCGCCATCCGCGTCGCGACTGGGTGATGTGTGCCTTCTGGGGACCGCTCACGAACATTCTGCTGGCGTTGCTTTTCGCAGGGATTGTGCGCTTATTGGTTGCTTTCCGATGGGGGCTGGATAGTGTTTTTCTCGATTTCGCGCTGATTATGGTGCTGGCGAATCTGGGGCTGGCGCTGTTCAACTTGTTGCCCATCCATCCGCTGGACGGCTCCAAGGTGCTGTCGGGCATCCTGCCCGATGTGTTCGATAGGCGTTACTGGTCATTCCAGATGACCTATGGACCGATCCTGTTTCTGGTGCTGGTGGTGTTTGTGCCCGTTTTGACCGAGGGGCGCGTGCACCCCGTCTGGATGGTATTGGGACCGGTGTATGATTTTGCGGTGGGCGTGCTGTTGGGGGTAAAATAGAGAGGAGCGGAGCGGTGCCCGAGTGGCTGAAGGGACACGACTGGAAATCGTGTAGCCTCCCAAAAGGGGGCTCGTGGGTTCGAATCCCACCCGCTCCGCCAGTTGTTTTATCGGTGTCCCTGTCGCCTTTTGGCAGGAGGTCGGGGAGCGTCGTGGCACGATGGTTCTGGCGAGTGGTGCTGACACTGGGTGGGTTGCTCGGCTCCTATGTGGGCATGAGCTGCCTGCTGTTCGTGCTGAGCGTGCATCGGGCGAGCCTCTCGCAGCAGAGCGTGCATTGGCAGCCCCTGCCAGTGCCGCAACCCGCACAGCGGATTCTGGTGGTGGCGCCTCATCCCGATGATGAGGTGCTGGGCTGTGGCGGGCTTATTGCGACCGCGGTTCGGCAGGGCGCGATGGTGCGTGTGGTGTTCCTGACCAGCGGCGACGGCTATCCTGCTGCCGCCACCTTGCTTTGTCGCTCCACTCCCAAGGCAGACGATTTCCTGGCGTTGGGCAGGATGCGCATGGAGGAGGCGCGTCGCGCGGCTCACTCGCTGGGCTTATCCGATACGGACCTCGTCTTTCTGGGCTATCCCGACCGCCGACTTTGGCAGATGGCGATGGCGGCGGGGCGAGTGGTGCGCTCACCCACCACCTTATGCGACTGTGTGCCCTACGCGGCGGCATGGCGTCCCGGCGCACCCTATAGTGCCCACGCGCTCGTGGACGATTTGCGTCGCCTGCTCGCCGATTTCCAGCCCACCCATCTCTTCGTAACCCATCCGCTGGATGACCATCCCGATCACATGGCGGCTTCCCTCTATGTGCAGGAGGCAGTGGCGCAGGCGCGGGCACGCGGCGAACTCTTGCTGGAACCCGCCCTTTTCTACTATCTGGTGCATCGGGGCGACTGGCCGCTCCCCCAGGGCTATCATCCTGACCGTGCGCTCACACCGCCGCGCGGGCTAACGGCGGCGCCATGGTTCGCGCTGACGCTGGATGGCGAGCTGCGCCAGCGCAAACAGCGTGCGCTTCAGGCACACGAGACGCAATATGCGCTGATGGCGCGTTTCTTGAGCAGCTTCCTGCGCACCAACGAGCTGTTCCTGCCCCCGTCAGCCGAGCCAGCCCAACGATGGGAGAACCCTGTGGATGACAACCCGATGTTGCGCTTGCGCCCGGGCGCCGATTTGTGCCGGGTAGCGGCACGCCCCCTGCACGATGGGCTACACCTCCGTATCACGACGCGCAAACCGCTCACCACCCCCCTGCGCCTCCACATAACCCTCATCACGGTGCAAGCGACAGGGCAGTGGCAGACACACACATGGCTTTATATCCCCGAGCGACCTCAGGCGCTGGACGGAACGGTGCAAGCCCAAGGCAACCAGCTCACTTTCTGGCTGCCTGTGCCTGAGATGTCGACGGCTGCCCGCGCCTACCTCATGGTGCAGACACACCTGTATAAAATGGAGCTGGATCGGAGCGGCATCGTGGTGATTCCAACTAAGTTAAAGGTGAGTGTAAGCTCACCTTTATACCATTTCACTCCGCACCGTTTGCTCTTTGCGGGGTAGTGGATGCCCCAGTTTGCGTAACAGGGCGGCAATCTGCTCCATGAGGTAGTCGGTGAAGGCATCGCGTGCTTCACGATCCGTGCGTGAGCCGAACAGTTCGGCATAGGTGATGGGCTTCCCAAAGGCGATCTTCACTTGCACGGGGCGAGGCAGTTTTGCCCCGCGTGGCATGGCGCGTTCGGTGCCGATGATGGCGGTGGGCAGCACCGGCGCACCCGATTGACGCGCCAACAGGGTGGCACCCGGGGTGGAGGGCAGCAGGTATTCCCCTGTGCCGCGCGTGCCCTCGATAAAGAGCAGCACGGCACGCCCCTCACGCAGATGGTGGAGCGCGGTGCGAATGGCACTCACATCGGCTGTGCCACGCTCCACCGGGAACCCGCCCAGCCGTCGGAACAGCGTCCCCAGTATCGGATAGCGGAACAGTTCCGCCTTCGCCATATAGCGCAGCTCGCGGGGGCAGGCACAGCCAATCAAGGGGGGATCCAGCATGCTCAGATGGTTGGCGGTCATCACCAGCGCGCCCGTGAGCGGCACATTCGATTCGCCATGTATCTCCAGGCGAAAGAAACATCGCGCCAGCCCGCGCACCAGCACCCAGCCCGCCCGGTAGAGCCAGTCATCGGAGCGCACCATCGCTCATTCCTCGATTCGGAACGCCATCTGCACCTTAACTGGCTCGCGCAAGGTCGCCGACGCCGAGCAATACTTCTCATCGGAGAGGCGCACCGCCCGCTCCACCGCCTTCGGGTCCAAATTCTTGCCCTTCAGGATATGCTCGATCACCACCTCGGTGAAGCGATGGGGATGTTCGGGATTGCGCTCGGCGTGGATTCGGACGCGATACTCGGTCAGCTCCTGCTTCATCCGACGCAAAATCGCCACCACATCGATTGCCGTGCAAGCGGCGACCGCCAGCAGCAGATGTTCCATCGGGCGCGCCGCCACATCGTTGCCACCTGCTTCGGGTGCCGCATCGAACAATATCGCATGCCCCGATGTGGCGACCCCTTCAAACAGCATGTTGCCCTTCCAGACCAGTTCGCCATCCATCTCGGTTAGAGTGTACCTTACAGGTACAGCACCCGACCACGATAGCGGCTCATCAGGCGGGCATTGTGTTCGTCGCCCCCTTCCAGATTGGCGGAGAGAAACACGGGCGGTTGGATGCCGCGTTCCAGCAAAATCGCACAGGCTTCCGCCACGATAGCATGCAGGATAGCTGCACCCAAGATGGTGGAGACGGGCGATACAGGTTGAGCGAAGCCGGGCAGATGCACCACCGCATCACCGCGCGGCGCCCCGTTATCGATCACCAAATCGGCTACTTCGAACAGCCGCTTGCCCGTGCGGGAACGAGGGTGGACTGATTGGGAGTAATCGAGCGAGGTCAGGGCGATGACCCGTGCGCCCCGCTCCTTGCCATACAGAGCGACCTCCACCGGCGCAGCGTTCCGACCTGAAACCGAATGCACAATCAGCACATCGCCCGGCTGAATCGGCACCTCGCGGATGGCAGCCGCCGCGTAGCCATCGAGCCGCTCCAGCGTGGAGGTCAGCGTGATAGGACGCACATCGCAGGTCAAGCCCGGAATAAAAATAGGGCTAACAGGTGCCAGCCCGCCCGCACGATAGACCAACTCCTCCGTCAAAATGCCCGCATGCGACGCGCCGAATATCCAGATAAGATGGTCGGCTGTAAGGGCATCCGCCAGCCATTCCGCTGCCTGCTCCATCGCTTGCTGCTGGCTCTCCATCACCGCCTGAAGCCGATTCAGCACCTGCTGGAAATAGTCGGTGCGCATGGCTGCCCGATTATACCCCCTATAGGCAGGAATCGCCAAACGCATGGCATACTAAGAGATAGGTGAGAAACGATGCCAATGGAAGATGTGGAGCAGCGGCGCATGGTGCTGCGCGAGATTAATAAACGCCGCATCGACACCTCGCTGATGGATGTGCATGTCATTCACGGCGTGGTCTATATCCGGGGTACCATTCGTCCCTTGCGCGGCTACCCAGTGGATATTAAGCAGGAGCTGGAGATTATCCGTCGCATCCTGCGCCAGAAGCCGGGCATTCGCGATGTGATTATCGACGCGATTATCCGCACCTGACCGTGGTCTGGGTATTGCTGTCCGCAGAAAGCATCGCGTGAATGCTACCAAGGTTGCTGGATGCGTTCTATCCGCGTCGCTGTGTCGGATGCGGAGGGTTCTCGCGCGAGCCGTTATGCGCGCAGTGCGAGGCGATGTTGCCTCGAGTCTTTGCGCCGACCTGCTTGCGTTGCGGCGCGCCCATCGGGGAGCTGCCTGACTGCTCCTTCTGCCGCGGCTACACTTATCGCTTCGACCGAGCGGTTTGCGTGGGATTGTATGAGGGGCCCCTGCGCCGTGCGGTTATCCATCTGAAGTTCCGTCGATGGCTGCGCGCGGTGGAGCCGCTGGCAGCGCTGGTGGTAGAGATGGTGACGCGCTCCGAAAATGCCGCCTTGCGCGAGGCAGATGGGTTGGTGCCGATGCCCATCCACCCGTTCCGTCGAGCGCAACGCGGCTTTAATCAAGCCGAAGAGATAGCCCGCATCGTGAGCCAGCAAATCGGCATGCCGCTGATGGCGCGCGTGGTGCGACGGCGGTTCTATCGACGCCCCCAAGTCGGGCTTACCGGGGCGGAACGCTGGCAGAATGTGCAAGGCGTGTTCGAAGTGGTTCAGCCTGAAGCGGTTCAGGGCAAACGCCTCCTGCTGCTGGACGATGTGTTCACCACGGGCAGCACCTTCGATGCCTGCGCCGATGCCCTCAAACGAGCCGGCGCTGCGGAGGTCGTTGCGGTTGCCCTCACACGCGAGGTGGACAGCCGTCAGCGCAGGTAGATGCTGTCGCTTGCCTCATACACCTGAGCATCGCTTGCCTCACCAGAGCCTATCTGCAGCTGCACATAGACAGTGTGCCAGCCCGGTTCGTTGGGCAGTTGCCAGCGAAGCCGAGTGGCAGGTGAACGCCAGTTGCTCCAGTGGATGCCATCGTTCGAGAGGCGCATCGCACGGGCATATTCGGCGCCATGCACATAGAGTTCCACTTCTGGGGTATCGGTGAAGGGCGCGTCCAGATTAATCACGAGGGGATAGACCCCCACACGACTGCCCAGCAACTGTGCCCAGCAGGAGCCGTAGCGACTGCCCATTAGCTGGGTGTAGCCCAGCCCCATCTCACGATAGGCGGGGTTCAGCAAGTTTTCACGATGGCTCAGGCTATTCAGCCAGGCTTGGAGCGCGCGTTCCGCGCTGGACTGACCCGCGGCAAGGTTCTCACCCAACCATTCGAACTCGTAGCCGAACATGCGCGCACGAGCATCGGCGCGGCGACCCTCGCTATCGATATGCCCGAAGTTCCCGGTGAGCAGAATCTCGTCGCTCATCAGCTGGGCTGCGCGGCAAAGGTCGGGGTTCAGCTTCAGAGGGGGCAATCCGTGTGCCACCCGTACCTGATTAATGGCGACTGCCATTTCGTGCAGGCGCAGCATGTGGGCGTTCCACTCGCCGAGCGTGTGGCTGAAAGCGACCCGCCACAGTCCGAACGAGAGTGCAACGCAAAAGCCTCTCCATCTCCGGTGCATAGGCTGTTCCCCTCATGGGGGTTATTCCACAGCCCCCCACCGGAATCACATGCTTAGCGTCGGGTTTGGGCGGCTTTTTCGGCGCGTTGCAGTAGCTCCTGCAGGCGTGGATCTTGCAAGCCGTATTCGAGCAGTTCCCGTGCCAGTTGGCGGGCTTGCTGGGGACGCCCCTGCGCAATCAGCAGCTTGCCCCGCACATAGGCAAGTGCGACCCGATCCGCCCCCAGCTCGGCAGCACGCTGGCAGAGCCGCTCAGCGACCGTAAGGTTGCCATGTTGAATCTGCCATTCCGCTGCGGTGAGCCATCCAGCAGGGCGACGCGCTTCTATCAGAATCTGCTCGGTCGGCGAACCGTGCGGGAAGGGCAGCGCGCGGAGAGCTTTTTCCAGTTCCTGCTCCGCCAAATCGGGGCGCGCCTGCTTCAGATAGAGGATGCCCAGCGCCTGATGCCCCATAAATCGGGGTATGCGCCCCAACACATGCTGGCGAATGATGCGCTCCGCCTCGGCGAACTCGCCCCGATCGCTCAGCATAATAGCCAGATTGTTCCAGCCAATCACATTGGTTGGCTCCAGCTCGGTCGCTTTGCGGAAATGTGCCTCGGCTTCCTGCGGATGTCCCAACTTCAGCAGGGCAACTCCCTTGTTCACCCAGCCCATGCCCGACCATGGCGCCACTTGGATGGCGCGATCGGCGGCTTTGAGCGCGTCCTCGTGCTTACCCATTTTGTTGTAGGTATCGGCGAGGTTCGAGTGCCCAATAGGCGATTGGGGCGAGGCACGCGCGATCCACTCCCAAAGCATACGGTTCTCTTGCCAGCTCGGCAGGTTGCGTGCTATCGCCACAACTGCCGTCAGCACCCACGCCGTTGCCCCCACAGCCGCCCATTTCCGAATCGCTACGCGTCCCGAAGCGAGCGCAACCACCGTCGCCAGCACAAATAGAGCCAGCGGGAAGGTGAGGAACCGCTCCGCCGTGTAAAGCCCTTTCGCCATCTCCAGCGGGCGAATATTCAGCACGGGCAACAGGCTCACCACCGCTGCCACCAGGAGCCAACCCACCACGGGCGCACGCTGCACCAACCACACCATAAGCAGGATGACACCCCCCATTAAGCCCAATTGAAGCCACGCCACGCCATCCGTTAGCGGGATGGGCAAAGTGGAGTGATGCGCTGGGGTGATGCTCAAAAAGGGGAAAAACACAAGTCCAATCAGGGTGGCGAAGGTGCGCCCAATCAGCAGCAGGTGCTGCAGGGGGGAGCCTACCTCCATGCGACTCTCCTCTGGCGATGGCTGATGCAGGTAGCCCAACGCCGCTATGCGCAGTCCCAGATAGAGCATGCCTGCTCCAAACAACACGAGGTAGGTACGCCACTCGCTATGCCAAATTTGCTTCGTGCGCTCGCGCAGGCTTAGGTTGGGAAACCGCTGAGCGCTTCGCATAAGATGCCACGCGGGTAGCAGCAGGGGCAACACAACCGCCATCTCCTTACAGAGCGCCGCCAACAGGAAGCAGCACCCCATCAACAAGACACGCCCCTCGAAAAGCAACGCCAGCAGCAGGAAGGTGGTGACGGTCAGGTCATAGCGCGAGGCGATAAAGGCGACACTCTCTGTGAGCGCCGGGTGCAAGCCGTATAGCAACCCCGCCAGCAGGGGCAGACCCGTCGACCTGCTTGGATCGCTTGCCGCCCCTTCCATTCCCCGTAGCAATCGCACAGCAAGCATCATTATCAGCAGCGTGTTCAGCCCATGAAGTAGCACATTCAGCAGGTGAAAGGGCAGCGGATTCGTGCCCCAAAGCCAAATCTGGACGAGCAGCGTGCTGAGCGCAAGCGGACGAAAATAGTTAGGCGAAAAATCGAGCGGCTGACGCACTGCCTCCAGCCAACGGGAGGGCGAGTGGTAATCTGCCCTGCCATACAGCACCTGCTCATCATCCCACACGAAACCGAACTTCAGGCTGGGCAGATACACCAAGATGGCAAGCAGCGGCACGACTACCCAGCCAAGCTTGTAGAGCAGCCGAACAAACGCGGTATCGCTGTGCCAACGGGATGGGGATGCTTGCTGTTGCGCCTGCTTACCCGCCCATCTGTCTCGCCCACCTTGCGCCATGTTTGCCATTCTACCTGAAGCCGTTCTCTGTCAACTGGAGCAAAAGACCTCCCACTTGATGCGTGCCATGAGATAACTGAGCACCGACTCGGCACCCCGATTGAGATTCACCCCCAGCGGCGTCAGCCCGTCATAGACCACTCCCGTCTCGGGATCATACAGGGGCAGGTGATGGATGTTATCGCCGTGATACCACATCAAGGCACGCTCGGCATACTCACGGAACGGCTCATAGCGATCGAACACCTGCCACGCATCGAGGAAGGCTTCGACCGTTGCGCCCGCGCATACGGGCTGCTGGTCAAAGAGGGCACGGCTTCTGCCCCGAAAATACCAGCCCTCTGTCCCGATGGCATTGAAGTAGCCGACGGTGGAAAAGGTGACCTCCGCAAGAAACAGCAACGCCTCCCGCGCCAATTTGAGCCACTCCGGTTGCTGGAGGCGCGCGCCGGCTAATAGCACCGCCTGAGGCAGTCGCGGGTTCTCATAGGTCAGAAATGGTTCGAACCATCGCCAGTCGGGTTCGCGCGTGTGCCGATACCGCTCCACTAAGTGTGATGCGAGCCGGCGCAGGCGTTCTGGCTCCTCCTCTTCCAGACACAGAAACGCGACCGACCGTAGGGGCTCAATCGTGTCGAAATGCTTATAGGCTGAGCGGAGGAGGGTCGTCGCGCGGCTCGCCCAGTCACTCTCAGGGAATAACTTCCGAATCGTGTAGAGCGACCAGACCGTACGCCCGAACGAGTCGTCACTCCCGACCTCGTCGCGCCAGTGCCCGTCCGCATCGCGAAAGTTGTGAAACCGCCCATTAGGCAACTGCGCTTGCTCGATATAGCGCAAACAGACCTCGATAAGGCGGGTCGGGAATTGGGGGTCGTGCAGCCAAACAGGCTGACGCGGCTGCAGCCACTTCAGCCACGCACCCACTATTAAACCACGCGCCTGATCGTCGATGGAGAAGCCGTATTCCACCCACGGCTCCCCATAGCGCGTATGTTGCCAAATGCCCAGAGGTGTCAAGAGCCGATCCAGATGCTGTAGGTTGACAGGCGGCAACTGCATAGCATGGCTATTTTACCTGCTTGGAATCGCTCATCCCCCTGATGCCATTGGAAATTCGTCTTGGGATGTGGAAAAAGCCCCATGAGGTGAGAGGCGATGATGACGGTGCAGCAATATCGTGGTCTGGACGCACTGCCAACACCTACTGACAAAGGACCCGGGGAGGGCGCGCTGCTGCTGGTGTTCGGCACAACGGAGCATTTGCAGCGGCATGATGTCCAGCAGGTGTTGTCTGCTTGGGCGCGCACCCATGTGGTCGTCGGAGCCAGCAGCGATGCCCTCATCTCCACAGCGGGGCTGGAGAGCTTACCCGTGTTCACCTACCTGCGTTTTGAGCAGACACGGGTGCGGCTTGCATCGGCACCCATTCCCGACCCTGAAGCCTCCTATGAGGTGGGGCGGCAGCTCGGGCAGGTGCTGGCAGAACCGCAACTGCGCTATGTATTGCTGCTCGCAGACGGTTTTCTACTCTAGCAGATACTGGAGCTGGCGGTGCAGAACGCGCCGCTCCCGCAAATCTTGGCAACAATTTGTCAACTCTTCGAGCAACGCTTCCCCGACGCACTCTGCTCGATATTGGTCGTGGACGAGGCGGGGAGCCATCTCCGGCTTGGGGCTGCGCCCAGCCTGCCCGACTTTTATAATCGGGCTGTGGATGGCGTCGCAATTGGCAAGGATGTCGGCTCTTGCGGTAGCGCGGCTTACTCACAGCGAATGCGCTCGCTGGCGACCGCGAAAAATGCCTCGCCGCCGGCATGGACGACTACTTGGAGAAGCCCATCCTGCGCGAGCGGTTGGAGACGATGCTCCACAAATGGTTCAGCTCAGCAACCCACCAAGACACCCCTGCCGCCTGAAGCCCATCAGCACCCGCTACCGAAGTTGAACAGCGCAATCAGCAGATCGGCATCGTCCACCACGCGATCGTAATTCAGGTCTTCGGGGCGGACGCCCGTCTGCCCAAACGCGAACAGCACCGCCAAGAGATCGGCATCATCCACGCAGCCGCTGAAATCCACATCGCCCGCCAGACGCACCCGCACCGTGCCAACCATGTTGAGGAACTCATGCGGAATGCAGTAATATTCGTATACACCTGTCTGGTTGAAGGTGTAGGTAAAGGTGCGCTGCACGGAGCTGATCTGATGATCCCAGAGGTTGTCGCGGGAGGTGGTGGTGTGAAAGCCGCTACGCCACTCCCAGCGCACGCTATCGCCCACATTAATCACGGTCTCGTTCGTGCCCGAATAGGCGTCCCGAAAGATGAGCTGGAAAGAGGGTCCGACATCTACCACACGCGTCTGCTGCGCGCATGCGACGCCGATGAGCCCTATCGCCGCTATAAGACCAAGCCATGTTCGCATCGTTTCACCTCCTTTTGGCTGCCTGTTTCCAACGGCAGCCTATCGATAGGGTACGAATCACGCTCCCAAAGGTTCCATCCCTGCAGAAACGCCGTTCGAATGCCGATATTTATACGGGGATAGAGGCGATGCAGGTCAGAACTTATCTTGCGCCGACGAAGTTGGAGGCGTTGCTGAAGATGCGCGAAGAGCTGGGACCCGGTGCCGTCATTCTCAGCGAGCGCGTGGTGCGCAAAGGGGGTCTGTTCCGCCGCAAGCCGATGGTCGAGATTGTGGCGGGGCTGGAGGAACCTCAAGCCTCCACGCCTGACCAGAACCGCTCGCGTCGTAGCCACTTGGCAGACCCAGAGAGGGCGACGGAGCGCGGCGGTGTAGAGCCGAAAGGTGTGGAGCAGTATGACCCTGTGCAGGGGCGCATTCGCCAATTGGAGCGCGAGATGCGGGAGATGCGCTCGCTGGTGCAGATGATGTATGCGCAGCTGATGGGGGAGGAGTTGCCCACTTCGCCCACCGCCTTAGCCAATATCGAGGAGGAACATCCGCTGATGCGCCCGCTGCTGAAGGCGGGTGTCGAACCGGAGATTGCCCGTGATGTGTTGCGTCGCGTGCCACGCCTGCCTGCTAACGCAGCGATAGACGCCCTGCAGCGTACCCTGATGGCACGCATCCCCATCGGTGGGGCAATTCCGCGTGAAGCCCGCACACGGCAAATTGTCGCCCTGGTCGGACCGACCGGCGTTGGCAAGACGACCACCATTGCTAAACTGGCAGCCATCCACGCACTGGACTACAATCGGCAAGTGGCGCTGCTCTCGCTGGACACCTATCGTATCGGTGCGATTGAGCAGCTGCGCACCTACGCCGGGATTATGAATCTACCGCTGCATGTGGCGACCACCGCAGAGGAAGCCCAAGAGGGGCTGGAGCTGTGCCGCGCGTGCGACCTGGTGCTCATCGATACCGTGGGACGCAGCCAGCGCGACGAGGCACATCTGCATGAGCTCCATGCGGCGCTGGCTCCCCTGCAGCCCCAGGTCTATCTGGTGTTGAGCGCCACCACCGATACCGCCGCGCTGGAGGAATCGTTCCAGCGGTTCCGCCTCTTCGAACCCGAGGCGCTTATCCTCACGAAAGTGGACGAGGCGGTGCGGTTCGGCAACTGTATCAATCTCTGCGTGCGCCATCCGCTGCCCTTCGCCTATTTCACCACGGGGCAGCGTGTGCCCGAAGATATTCGCCTCGCGGATGCCCATTGGTTGGCGAGTAAACTGCTCGAAGGGATTGCCCGCAACGCCACTCCCGACCACCTTGAATCGACGAGAGGGTGAATCGGGTATAATAGGGGTGTGTGCGGGAGTAGCTCAGGGGTAGAGCACTGGCCTCCCATGCCAGGGGTCGCGGGTTCGAATCCCGTCTCCCGCTCCATTTTTATGGGGTTCGTCGCTGCCCTGTGAGCCAGCCTGCCACGGCTCCCACCAACCCGCAGGAAGGCGCCAGCATCAGATAGACATGCCACAAGGTGGGCAACATCACCTCCCATGCGCGATACTGCCAAACGCCCGCATAAATCAGTAGCAGGGCATAGGCGAGGGGTGGCACCATCAGTCCCCCTGCCGCGGTTCCGAATACAAGCGATGCCCGGCGGTGATGACCCCATCGAGCCGATACCATCGTCAACCCCATCACCAGCGGTAGCCCCAACAGCAGCCACGCCAACGAAGGCACAAGGTTGAACGCGCCCGGCGCATACCAGCGCGCGAGATCAGCCAACCCCGTAGGATAGCCCTGCAACCCCCAGAACGCCACCAGCCAGAGCGGATGCACACACCAGAACAGCAACGGAAGCAAGGCGGTGCGACCCAGCAGTCCCGCCAGCACCATCAGCGCGATCCAGCCTCGCTTCATACGCTCAACCGCCTTCGAAAATCGTCGATGGTGCGGCGCAAACCCTCCTCCAACGACACGCGCGGCTCCCAGCCCAGCAGCGTTTTTGCCCGTGTGATGTCGGGGCGACGCCGATGGGGGTCATCGGGCGTGAGAAACTCGCGAAACACAATCGGGCTGTCGCTACCCGCCAGTTGCTTAATCAGCTGGGCGAACTCCAGAATGGTGCGCTCGTCGGGATTGCCGAGATTCACCGGCAGGTGATAGTCGGTCTGCGCCAGTCGCCAGAGACCCTCTATCAGGTCAGCAACATAGCAGAAGCTGCGTGTCTGGCTACCATCACCATAGACCGTAATCGGTTCACCGCTGAGGGCTTGGCGGATGAAGTTGGGCACAACGCGTCCATCATCCAGGCGCATCCGCTCGCCGTAGGTGTTAAACACCCGGGCGATGCGTGTATCCGCTCCCTTGTAGCGATGGTACGCCATCACCAACGACTCGGCATAGCGCTTCGACTCATCGTACACGCCGCGTACCCCGATCGGGTTCACATTGCCCCAGTAATCTTCCGATTGGGGATGCACCAGCGGGTCACCATATACTTCAGAGGTGGAGGTGAACAGGAACTTTGCCCCCTTCGCCAGCGCCACCTCCAGCGCGTTCTCGGTGCCGTAGGAGCCGACGGTGAGCGTTTCCAGCGGTCGCTTGATAAAATCCACCGGGCTGGCGGTCGCTGCCAGATGAAACACATAGTCCACCCGCCCCTCAACCCAGAAGGGCTGACGCACATCATGCAACACAAACTCCACTGCCGGGTTACCCTCGTGCTGACGGAGGTTGTCCCGGCTGCCCGTGATGAGATTGTCGATGACGACCACCTGCCAGCCTTCCTGAAGGAGACGGTCCACCAGATGGGAACCGATAAAGCCTGCGCCCCCTGTCACCACCGCTCTGGGCATGGTTATCGCTTTCGCCGATGGCTTGGGCTTTCCTGCTGTTGTAAGAGTTCGGCAAGCGCGCTGAAGGGGTCTATCGGGTTGTGGGCGCGCTCCGCGTCGAACTCCTCGATGCGCTGGTTCAACCGCCGCATGTTGCGGTATGCCATCCACACCAGCCCGGCAATGATAATCAGGCAAATCAGCACGAAGGGGATGTTCATCGTGCGCCTCCGGCGAGCCGTGCCAGGGATTCGTGGTGGGCATGGCAGATGCAGAGTGCGAGGGCGTCGGCGGCATCGTCAGGGCGCGGCTTCTCGCTCAATCCGAGTAGCCGCTGCACCATCTGCTGCACCTGCTGCTTATCGGCGCCTCCATAGCCCGTCACCGCCTGCTTGACCTGCAAGGGCGTATATTCGCACCAGGGTAACTGATGCTGCGCCGCGGCAAGCAGCGCCACGCCAATGGCGCGTGCCACCTGAATCGCCGTGCGCCGGTTGGTGCTGAAAAGCAGCTGCTCGGTGACCAGCACATCGGGCTGGAATTGGTCGATAAGCGCGTGCAAGCCGTCGTAGAGATGGCGCAGCCGTTCAGGTGCGGGGAGCGTTTTGGCTGTTTCCAGCACGCCATACGCCAGCGCGCGGTAGCGGGTTCCCACTGTCTCCACGACGCCGTAGCCCATCGTCGCTGTGCCCGGGTCCACACCCAGAATAATCACAGCCCGATTCTACCTAAAGGCTCTCGTCGTTGGTGGCGAAGTCCTCATAGAGGGGTAGGAACTCGCGCCACGCCTCACGCGAGATGGCTTTCACATACTGCGTCAAGCTCAGGTAAGGGATGAAATGCGGACGGCGTGGCTTGCGCAGCAGTTTCATGCCCGCCTGATGCGGGGTGCGGTCACCCTTGACGAGGTTGCAGCGACGGCAGCAGGCGACCAGGTTCTCCCAAGTCTCGCCTCCACCCATTCGGCGCGGGATCACATGGTCCACTGTCAGGTCGCGCGAGACATGCCCGCAATACTGGCAGGTATAGCGGTCGCGTGCCAAAATCGCCCGGCGGCTGATGCGCACCTGAGGCAGGGGTCGCCTAATTAGATAGCGCAGGCGCACCACCGACGGTGCCTCGAAGCCGCCGTTCACCGTGCGGATCACATGCCCGTTCGTCCGCACCACCTCCGCCTTCCCCGCCAGCACCATGTTCACGGCGCGGCGCATCGAGCAGATGTTCAACGGCTCAAAGTTTTGATTGAGAACCAGAACCTCACCCATCTCGCAGCGACCTCCTGCTAATAAAAAGGGGGAGCCAGACGCCAGTAGAGGCGCAGGCTCCCCGGTTAAGCGGCTGCCACCGCATACGGTAGCGGCTCTGCATGCCGAACCAGGAGCCTGTGCTCCACCGTTCTGCGTCAAAACGCACCGAATAGGCTTCCCGCATCGCTCTTTATTATATCCTATCCTGATGGCAAATGTCAAGGGGTTGGGGCACGGGGGACGCTCCAAGGGGGTCTTACTTTGCCGTCTGGCTCACGCTCGATGCGCACGATGGTCGAGTCGAGGGTCGCCACATGCCCATCGGCATGGAGCACATTCACACCTTTGCCGTGGAAGGCACGCAGGTTGCCCGCTTGCCATTCACCTTGGGGCTGGATGCGCCAGACGGCAAGCCGCGCGATGAATCGACTGCGTTCGGTCGGGGCGAAAAGGCTATCGTCAAAGCTTAGCAGGAAGCCATCGTTGCCGTTCAGCAGTGGGTTCGGGTCTATCGTGCCCAGCTGACCACCTGCCACGCTATCGGCAATCAGCACCGTTTGCCCCGGCTGGGTGAGTTCCGATGGCTTGTGAGCCGAAAGGAGGCTATAAAAGCCATAGGAGAGTCGCAGCTCCCGCTGCGGGTCGCGCGGGTGCGTGATGCGCGTGCTGCCTTGCAGCGGGTCCGCAGGACACACCAGAATACGCTCCAATTCCTTGCGCACATAGCTGCTGATACTATGCACCCATGTGAGGGGGCGACCGGCGGCGTCCGTCTGGGGCTGACCATCGGCACGCGCATAATACGCCACGGGGAGCGCGCCGCCATTATCCATCTGGTAGAGGTTCAGCGCGGTGGCTATCTCCTTCAGATTAGAAAGGCAGTCGGCAGTGCGCTTGATGTCCACCAGCTGCTGATAAAGTGGGATGAGCACCAGCACCACAACCACCACGGCGGTGGCAATCGCCAGTTTTTCCAATCGCGTTAAGCCGGCGCGGTTCATTGGGAGTGCGAGAAGGAGGTGTAGGAGAGGGGGCTGTTGTCCCAGAAGCCCATTTCGCGTAGCAGTTGTGCCGCTTCTTCACGCTTCACGATGAGGTCGGTGCCGCGCCCGTTGCGCACGGGCAGGGTCTCGGTTCGAATACGCTCTTGGGGCAGCTCGCGGGCAAAGAGGGCAAGCGCCAGAATCTGCTCATATTCCAGGGTGGTGCGTGTGTTGCGCAGGGCAGCGCTCAGGATGTAGGGCGCTCGCATCCAGACCGAGGGCTGCTTCAGCCGCTCCTTCACCGCGCGCAGGAACTTCTGCTGGCGCTCGATGCGATGGAAATCGCTGTCGGTATGGCGGAAGCGCACATAGCCCAATGCCTGCTTACCGTTCAGGTGCTGGATGCCCGGCTCCAAATCGATGTGCAGGTCACCCCAGTTATCGTGATAATGCATCGGCTTTTCGACTTCGATGGTCACACCGCCCATCGCGTCGACCGCCTCTTCGAACGCTTTGTAGCTCACGATGACGAGGTGGTCAATTTTGATATTGCCCAGCAGGCGGCTGACGGTTTCGGTCAAGAGGGGGGGACCGCCCAGTGCGTGGGCGGCGTTGATTTTGCCCCAGCCGTGTCGGGGAATGCGCACGAGGGTATCGCGCGGGATGGAAACGGCGTCGATACGGCGGTTGCGAAAGTCGAAGCGTGCCACCATGATGGTATCGGTGCGGGCGAAGGTGTCTACCACGCGTTTGCGTCGGTCGCGGTTCTCGTCTGCCCCCACCACCAGCACCGTCACGCTCTCTTGAGCGGGGAAGGCGACCTCGGGGCGCGTTTCGCCCTTCACATAAGCCACGAGGGCGCGCCGCACGCTGCCCTCACCCGCAAAGGAGAGATAGCCCAGCAGCGCGCCCAGCAGCAAACCACACAACCAGAACAGAACCCAGAAGATGCCCCACACGATGCGACGCACCCGCCTCCGTGCGGCGCGCACCGGCTGATGTCGTGGTCCCTCCATGTTCCGCATTCGCCTGCGCACAGCATAAGTATACCCCCGAACGCTTCGCCAAGTCGCCATTCACTGCAGGTTCCACCCACCCAGACAAAAATGCGGCACTCCGTCAGGTACACTCTCTATCACGGGAGGTGAATCGCTATGGCAACACGCATCAAATGGTTCGGACACGCGACTTTTCTCATCCAGTCGCCGGAGGGCAAGCATATCCTCATCGACCCTTGGGTGTACGGCAATCCCGCATGCCCCGAAAGTGAAAAGAACCTGCCTAAAGTGGACTTGATGCTGATCACGCATGGGCACTCGGACCACTTCGGGGATGCTGTGCGCATCGCAAAGCAGTTTTCCCCCACGATCATGGCTATCTATGAGATTTATCTCCATCTGAATCGCCATGGGGTACAGAAGGTACAGCCGATGAACAAGGGCGGCACGGCGTTCTATGAGGGGATCGCCGTCACGATGGTGAACGCTTTTCACAGTGGCGGGCTGGATGAGGGTGGACAGCTGCACTATGCGGGTGAGCCGGTGGGCTTCGTCGTGCGGCTGGAGGATGGCTTCACCCTTTACCATGCGGGCGACACCTGTCTGTTCGGCGATATGCGGCTGATTGGCGAGCTTTATCGCCCTGACCTTGCGATGCTGCCGATTGGCGACCTGTTCACGATGGGACCGCGCGAAGCGGCGTATGCGATTCGGCTGCTGGGCGTGAAACGGGTCATCCCGATGCACTGGGGCACATTCCCGCTGCTGACAGGCACGCCCGAACAGCTGCGCGAGGAGACGCGCGACATCGAAGGGCTGGAGATTATCACAATGCGTCCGGGCGAGACCATCGCCCTCTGATGAGCCAGGCAACAAAAAGCGCGCCCGCCGCATCGATCACCACATCAAGGGCATTCGCGGTGCGACCGGGCACGGCAAGCTGGTGCAACTCATCGAGAAGCGCGTAGGCGATGCTGGTCCAAATGGCATAGCGCCAAGCGGACGGAGGCGTGTGCCCCCATCCGCGCCCAAACGCCCAGTAGCCTAACAGCATCAAAATGCCGTACTCGGTGAAGTGCGCCAGCTTGCGCACCGCAAAATTCAACGCCTCAAGCTGGCTTTGGGTCAATTTGTGCGCCAAGCTGGGGAACCATTGTGCCAGAAGGGCTTCGAGCAGCGAGGCGGTATGTTCCCCACTCCACTCCGTTGACGAAAAGTGGAAAATGAGCCCCATCCAGAGCAGCCAGAGGATGAGGGGCACCAGTCGCTTACGCTGTCGTGTCCCTGATGGCGCGCTCATGGTCGCAACTCCATGCGGGCAGGGGCGGACCAGGCGACCAGTAGAAACAATGCCACCGCGACCAGCGCGACCGCAGCGCCCGGCGGTATCGGTTGCCAGAGCGACAGTCCGAACCCCGCCACGAGGCAGAAGCCGCCAATCGTCGCGCTGGTCAGCAGCATGCCACGAAAGCTGTGGCTGATGACGCGCGCCGTCGCCGCAGGCAGCACCAGCAAGGCGCTGATGGGGAGAATCCCCACCGCGCGAATGCCCACTGCCACCACCAGTGAAAGCCCCAGCAAAAAGAGCGTCTCCACCGCCTGCACCGGGACACCCTGCGCCTGCGCCAACTCGCGATGGAACCCGATTCGAATCAGCGAGCGCGAAAGCAGCAACAGCATCGCAGCGCCGATGCAATCCACGCTAAGTAGTCGCCACAGGTCGCCTTGCTCGATAGCCAAGAGGTCGCCAAAGAGCAGCGCGCTCAGGGCAAGGGGTGTTTCGGTGAGGCTCACCAGGCTAATCCCGATGGCGGACACGCCCGTGATAGCGACCACCAATAGCACATCGGTCGGCAGCTGCGTGCGCCACTGGAACCATGCAATCAGCAACGCAAAAAGCGGTGCCACCCATAGCATCACCGTGCCCAGCTGCCAGCCCAGTATCGCTGCCAGGGCAGCGCCCACAAAGGCGGAATGTGCCACCGCATCACCGAAGTATGCGACCCGCTGCCCCACCACATAGACCCCCAACAGCGGATAGAACGCGCCCAGCAGTAGCATTGCCAGCAACGCATGCCGCACAAAATCGAACTCCAGCCAGCTCAGAATCGCCATGTCAAACCACCCTCAATGCTCATGATGATAGACCGACACCGGATGCCCATAGAGTTCTTCCATAACCGGCATCTGCAGTACCTCTTGGGGTGTGCCCGTGCAGAGGAGGCGATGGTGAATGCAGACCACGCGCGTGGCGTACCGACTCACGATGCTCAAGTCGTGCGAGACCACCAGTGCGCCCACGCCCCGCTGCATCCGCTGCTCCTCTATCAGGTCATAAAATCGCAGGCGAACGCCCACATCGATGCCGGTGGCAGGCTCATCCAGCAGCAGCAGGCGCGGCTCCTGCGCCAGCGCAGCGGCGACCACCACCCGCTGCAACTCGCCTCCTGAAAGCGCGCGCACCTCTCGGTCCAGCAGGTGCCCCGCATCCACCGCCTGCAGCACCCGCATCAGCCAGGCTCGCCTCTTTGGCTCACCCTCCCGGGGCACCTCGCCCAGCATCGCTCGCAACAGTTCCGAGACCAGCAGGGGCATCGTGCGGTCAAAGTGCAGCGCCTGGGGCACATAGCCGATCAAGGCGCGGTCAGCGGGGGTCAGCTTGGACGGTGGCTTCCCCAACACCCGCACCTCGCCACGCTGATAGGGAATCAGCCCCAACGCCACGCGCAGCAAGGTCGTCTTGCCCGCGCCGTTGGGACCGATCAAGGCGACCAGCTCGCCCGTGTCCACGCTCAGCGAGACGCCCTCCAGCACCCAGCGCCCGCCAAGCGAGACGCCCAGATCGTGAACCTCCAGTAGCGGTGCCATTATTTGGGGCGCGGCTCCTCGTAAATCGCAAAAGCGTTATGATTGTGAATCGATTCGATCGACTCGCATTCAGCGCGGAACCAGCGCAACTCGTCGCGCCGCTGCAGCCGCAGTACCAGTTCACGCACCACATCTTCTACGAAGCGTGGCGTCTCGTAAGTTTTTTCCGTCACGAACTTCTCGTCGGGACGCTTGAGTACGGGGTAGACCAGCGCGCTGACCGATTCCTCAATCAGGGGCAGGTAGTCGTCAGGTAGCAGGAGCGAGCGGTCTTTCGTCTGCAGCCAGAGTCGCACGAGGGCACGCTGGTTATGCGCGCCGAAATCGGAAATCGCCTTGCTGCATGGGCACAGGGTCAGCGCAGGCACCTCAAAAAAGGTGGTGGCGCATGAAGCACCGTTGTTCAACTGCGCATCCCACTCCACCTCCATATCCAGCAGTCCCGCAACGCCTGTGATGGGCGCCGTAATCCCCACAAAATAGGGGAAACGCAGGCGCAGATGCGCACGACGACTGCCTAACCGCTCCTGAACCAGCTGGAGCAGGGGAAGCACACTGGACGGCGGCTGCGGTTGCGAAGCCCACTCATAGAGCGATTCGACCAGACGGCTCATGTGGGTGCCGCGTTGGCTCGCGTCGATGTCCACACTCAATTCCGCACTGGCGACCACCACTTGCTCCGTGCCCGAAGGGGTTATTAAACGGGCGGGGAGCCGCAGGTCTCGAATCCCCACCGCTTGCAGCGCGACGCCACGCGCATCGAACTCCATCGCCACATCGGGCAACTGACTAAACGCCGATCGCATGTCGTCCTCTATGATACCCCACCCACTTCGGCAGTTCGTTCAGCGGGCGATTTGATAGACCCCGATTTGGCGGAAGCGTTGATAGCGCTGTTCGCGCAGGGCTTCAGGTTCCATCGGGCACAGCTCGTCCAGCTGTTGTAGCACGGCGGTGCGCACACTGAGCGCGGTGGCTTGCGGGTCGCGGTGCGCGGCGCCGAGCGGCTCCGGGATGATGAGGTCAATCAACCCCATCTGGAGGGCATCCTCGGCGGTCAGGCGGAGCGCCTCGGCGGCTTGGGGAGCGCGGTTGGGGTCGCGCCATAAGATAGCCGCACACCCCTCTGGCGGTATGACCGAGTAGATCGCATGTTCCAGCATCAGCACCCGGTTGGTCGCTGCCAGCGCGATTGCGCCGCCGCTGCCACCCTCACCCAAAATCACCGCGACGGTCGGCACGGTGAGTTCGAACAGGGTGAGCATGGAGCGCGCAATCGCCTCGCTGATGCCACGCGCCTCCGACTCGACGCCCGGATCGGCAGCGGGTGTGTCCACCAGCGTCAGCACCGGCAGTCGGAACTTCTCGGCAAGTTGGAACATGCGCATCGCCTTGCGATAGCCTTCGGGCTTTGCCATGCCGAAGTTGCGCTTCTGACGCTCCTTCAGGTCGCGCCCCTTCTGCTGCCCGACCACCACAAGGCGATAGTGCCCCAGCTTCGCCAGTCCCGCCACTATCGCCGGGTCGTCGAAGCCCAGCCTATCGCCATGCAGCTCCACGAACTGTTCGCACATCATGCGGATGTAGTCCATCGCATACGGTCGTTTCGGGTGTCGCGCCAGCAGCACCTTGTCCCACGGCTTGAGGTGGGCAAAAATCTGGCGCAGGAGCTGCTCGCGCTGGCTCTCCAGCTCGGCAATCTCACGCGAGCGATCGATGCCCTTCTCGATAGCCAACCGTCGCAGCTCCTCGATCGCGTTCTCCAGTTCCGTGATGGGCTTCTCAAAATCGAAAATGGTCATCATGCGCTCCCTCCTCCCCGATCGGTCGTGAACAGGAGCATGGTTTTGCTCGCCTTGCTAAGCCTCGGTACGGGGCAGGTGCGTCTCATTGGGCGCAAAGCATTCGAGCAGGTAGATGAGGGTGGGGCGTATCTGGCGGCGCGGGATAATGAGGTCGATCATGCCGTGTTCGTGCTGGAACTCAGCGGTTTGGAAATTGGGGGGTGTTTTGCCGACGCTGGCTTGCGCTGCCACGCGCTGTCCCGCGAAGCCCACCAGTGCGCCCGGCTCCGCCAGGATCACATCGGCGAGCGAAGCGAAACTTGCCAGCACGCCTGCCATCGTTGGGTCGGTGAACACCGCCAGATAGGGCAGTCGGGCGCGATGGTGGCGCGCAACCGCGGCGGTCGTCTTCGCCATCTGCATCAGCGAGATAAGCCCCTCCTGCATGCGGGCACCACCCGAGGCGCAGAACATCACCACAGGCAGCCGCTCCGCCATCGCCCTTTCGAAGCCGCGCACGACCTTCTCGCCCACCACCGACCCCATGCTGCCGCCCATAAAGGCGAAATCCATCACGCCCAGCATCACGGGGATGCCGCCGATTTGAGCCTTACCAATCACTATCGCTTCCTGTTCACCCGATGCCTGCCGCCCCTTCGCCAACTTGTCGGGATAATCGGGAAATCCGAGCGGGTCATCTGCCACTAACTCGGTCTCCATCTCGATAAAGGTCTCTGGATCGGCGGTGATGGCGATGCGCTCGCGTGCCCGCAGCCGATGATGATGACCACAGTGGCTGCACACCTTGAGGGCGCGCTCGAAGTCGTTTTTAAAGAGAATCTTTTTACACTTCGCGCACTGCACCCACTGCTCCGGGTTCATCTGCACAGCCGCTCGCCGTTGCATACCCCCGATTTTACCCGACGGTTGCGGGTGGGAGGTATACTCTAACAGCGTGGTGATGAGCGAGCGGGAGGAAGTGGTGGTGATGGATGCGGAGGATATGCGCCGTGCCATCACCCGCATGAGCCACGAGATTCTGGAGCGCAACAAAGGGGCACGGGGCCTGGTGGTGATTGGCATTCAGCGGCGGGGCGTGCCCATCGCGCGCCGATTGGCGTTAGCCATCTCGCAGATCGAGGGCACGGGCATCCCCTGTGGGAGCGTCGATATCACCCCGTTCCGCGACGACATTCGTCCCCGCCCTGCACCCCTTACTCGCAGCCAGACGGATGTGCCGTTCGACATCAACGGCAAGCGCGTTATCCTTGTCGACGAGGTGATTCAGACAGGGCGCACCGTGCGTGCCGCCATGGACGCCCTGATGCATCTGGGACGTCCTGCCTGCATCCAGCTGGCGGTGCTGATCGACCGGGGACATCGTGAGCTGCCCATTCGCCCCGACTATGTGGGCAAGAACCTGCCGACCAGCCGCGCCGAGTTTGTGCTGGTGGAGCTGATGGAGTTGGAGGGGCGGGATCGGGTCGTGCTGCACAAGCGGTCAGAAAAACCTGCCCCCTTGCCATAGGAGAGCGACATGCCCCATCTGTTGAGTGCCCGCGAGTTGCCCGTATCAGACCTATTGCCCCGTATCCGCTATTGGGATAATCGGTTGTGGGCTTCACCTGCCCATGCGCTGTCAAGTGTCCCCTCGGGGCGCGTCCTCGCGCTGCTCTTTTATGAGCCAAGCACGCGCACCCGCGCCGCTTTCGAGCAGGCAGCGCGTGCGATGGGGCTGCACCCCCTGGTGATGATGGCGCAGAGCGCAAGCGTGCAGAAGGGCGAGACGCTTGCCGATACGGTGCGCACGCTGTGTGCGCAGGGCGTGGCGGGGATTGTCATCCGCCATCCGGAAGCGGGTGCTGCCCATGCCGCCGCGCGCGTTTCGACCGTGCCTGTTCTGAACGCGGGCGACGGCGCACACGAGCATCCCAGCCAGGCGCTGCTCGACCTCTACACGCTCTGGGCGCATTTCGGCTTCCCCGACCCCACCTCCCGTTGGCTCACGGGGCGCAAGGTAGCGATTGTCGGCGATATGGCTCACAGTCGCGTGGCGCGTTCGAACCTCATCTTGCTGCAACAGGTGGGGGCAGAGGTCTGGCTCTGTGCGCCGCCGACGCTGCTGCCGCCCGCACCCCTGCCCGGCGCCCACATGACCAGCCACCTGGCGCACGCGCTCCAAGATGCCGATGTGGTGATGGCGCTGAGGCTGCAACGCGAGCGGATGGAGGAGGGGTTACTGCCCAGCCTAAGCCTCTACCGCCGTGACTATCAGATTAATGCCCGCACGCTTCGCATGGCGAAGCCCGATTGCGTGGTGATGCATCCGGGACCGCTGAATCGTGGGGTTGAGATAAGCGACGAGGTGGCAGATGGGGTGCAGTCGCTGATTCATCAGCAGGTGCGCTTCGGGCTTGCCACACGCTGTGCCTGCCTCGAATATGTCGGGCTGGGATGAAGAGGGGAAAGCAGAGAACAGAGCGATTCAAAGCGGGCTGACCTGTAATGGGCCAACACATCGTTGACAGCTGGAACGCCATGACGCGACCATTCTAACACTATATTGTCCAACAACACTACAGGCATCAAACCTACATATTCCGAACCCGAAAAACCCAACGCCACACAACACGCATACGGCGTCCGACCCGCCATCCCATACCCAGAATGCACACGCTCATAGTTGTAGTGATACAGCCACCCCAAGCCCGCACCCAAAAACGCCTCCACACTCTCCAACGACAACACACACGGCAGGTAAAACTCCTCATCGTCTGTCCGATGACTGCGCTCCACACGACCATTATACTCCTTGCGCCCCAACGGAATGCGCCCCAACCGCGCCCCCAACGGACGCAAAAACTCTGCCTCCAAGCGAGCGATTTTGTCAGGGTTCGACCCGCCCCACTCCTCACCCCAGTCGGTCTGGATAGTCATTTCGGTCGGCACCCCGCACGCGCGCAGCCAACTCACTGCCAAACTCAAAAACGCCATCCCGTGCAGCGTGGAAATCTCACGGCTGAACGCCAAAAGGCGCAGCCGCGTGCGACTTTCAAGGAAAGTCCACTGATAGCGGGGGAGGCGATGCTTGCGCAGGTAATCCCAGCGTTCGGTGCCGAGCGTGCCCTTGTCGTAGATGTCTTTGACATCGGCTTGGATGAGCGTAAACGGTTCTTGGCTCTCCCACGCCCAGTGCGCAGGATAGAAGCGACGGCGCTGTTTGCGGGGACGGCTGGTTGCTGGTGCGTGGCGTTTCAGGATGTGTCGGATGGTGTTGGGGGAGAGGTGAATGCCTTGTTGGGCGAGGTGTCGGGCAAGACGCTGGCGTCCGTAGTGGGTTTTTTGGTGGAGTTGCCGCACACGCTGCTCTAGGTCGGGGTCGGTTTTTCTGGGTTGGCGTTTGGGGGTTTTGGGCAGGTTGTGCAGTCCTTGCTCGCCGTCTTGTTGGGAGCGTTGAACCCACTTGCGCACGAGTTGTGGGGAGGTGTGGCATCGTCGTGCGGTTTCGCAGTAGTTTTGGGTCTGTTGGTAGATGTGGACGATGCGTTTGCGTGCTTGGACGGGGTTCATGGGGTATACCTCCTGATAGGTAAGTTCCATCGTTGGCGTGCCTCCTGTTGTGCGCGTTGTCGGAGCGATTCTACAGGAGGTGCGCCTGCTTTTTTCAAGTGCGGGTAGAGGATAGGGAGCAGGGGCGGGTGTAAACGATGTGTTGGCGCATGCGCCCCAAGAGTCTTGACAAACACTGCAAAATGTGGTATAATCATGGTCGACTGCTCATAGGCAGGGACAACACTAAGAGGTGAGAACATGATGCTGCAACGGAGTAGGATTGTGCGTCAGAATGGGCTGACTCGAGAGGCTGTGCGTTTCCTGACGGGACGGAATCGCTACCTGGGGATATTGCTCTTGTGGGCAGTTATCTTGCCTGCAGTTGCACAAGAACGTCCTGACTTCGTCTGGCGACGCGGCGTCAGTGGTAATGGCGCCAGGTGGGCAGCGTTTTCTGCCGACGGGAGCCTGATTGCTTCGGCGCATGGTAATTATGATGGTACCGTTGATACTATCAAGTTGTGGCGCGTGGAAGATGAGACGCTACTAGGCTCAGCATGGTATCTCGAAGAGTATCCCGGAGAGTATCCCCAATCGTATCATCGGTACGACGGCTGCTGCTGGATAGGGCGGAGTTATTATGACCCCAATAACCCATCATCGTGCAGTCGTGAAGACTTCCATCATATTTTTGCGTACTCACCAGACGGAAACACATTTGCTGCTGGAATGAGCGGTTGGTGTACGGAATATTGGGGATACCATCACTACTCCTTTGGGAAAATCCTTCTGTTGCGGTCAGATGGCACAAGTGAAAGAATAGACAGTGGTCGTGTCAACAGCATTGTTTTCTCCCGAGACGGTGCTGTAATGGTATATGCGACAACCTATCATCGTTATTATGATTATGAGGGTTTTTATGACGGATGGATTGTAATAAGACGCCTTGACAACGGTAGAAGTATCGGAATTTACCTTCCTGCTGAAGATGTCCATCATGTAGCGATCTCTCCAGACGGAACACTTCTCGCTTCAACGCAAACAGGTTACATCATAGATGACTACGGCAACCGCGAATACTTTAATACCATCAAGTTATGGCGTGTAGAGGACGGTACTCTGGTACGAACTATTGCGGGCGACGGTAATCGTGTGGCGTTTTCGCCCGATGGTAGCCTGATAGCATCTTGGTCTGCTGGGGGCGGCACAATTGCGTTCCGGCGGGTTGAGGATGGGGAATTGATTCGCACACTTCATATTGAAGTTCAAGGCTCATGGACGGGTTACAACGAGAAATTTGCGTTTTCTCCCGACTGGAGTCTGATTGCGTCAATCGTTGGATCCACGATTAAGTTGTGGCGTGTATCGGACGGTTCATTAGTGCACACTTTAGTGGGACACGGGGACGAGGTCAGGACTCTCGCTTTCTCTTCTGATGGTAGTTTACTCGCATCGGGAGGTGGGTATAGAGATGGAACTGTTCGCATATGGCGTGTGCAAGATGGCTCGCTGATGCACACTCTCTCAGGACATTCAGGCGTTTCCTCCGTCGCCTTTTCACCAGATGCGCGACTGCTCATCTCAACGGATGGTGCCATCAAGTTGTGGAATGTAGAGGACGGTTCGCTGGTGCGTACACTCGGGGAGCGAAGTCAGCCATTACCACTGTCATTTTCACCCGATGGGCGCTTGCTGGCAGCGAAACGCGATCGTGGAACTATCGAGTTGCGACGCGTATCCGATGGCTCTTTGGTTCGCATCATAGAGCAGGGGGCTCCGCTCGGAAGTCTTTCGTTCTCTCCTGACAGTAGGCTGATTGCGTCGGGAAGTGGAGATAGAGCAGTTTATCTATGGCGTGTAGAAGACGGTTCACTGATGTATACCCTCAGCGGGTCAGGCGTCGGTTCTGAGGTCGTATTCTCGCCTGATGGGAGGGTACTGGCTTCGGCGCCAAGTTATTACCAAACCCAACGAACTATTGGTATATGGCGTGTGTCGGATGGTTCGTTGATGTACACCCTTACAGGGGGCGCGTTCGAATTTTCACCCAGTGGGGAATTACTTGCGCTGATAGACGGCGGTGCAGTCAAGCTGTTTCGTGTGGAAGACGGCTCGCTGATTCGCACCATTACGGGGAGCCGACTGTATGATGACATCAAGTTTTCACCCGATGGGCAACTACTTGCTGCTGGGAGTAGATACACAGATTATCAAGAACCAAGCAAGATTGAATTGTGGAATTTAGAAGACAACACTCAGATAGGCACGATCCACTTTGATGTGTACGAATGTGGCTATAGTTATCTACCATTCGGCAGCTTTGTGTTTTCGCCTGATGGAAGTGTATTGGCTGTGGGGGGTGGAACAACTTGTTACTGGGACGATTCCAGTAGTGGTGGGTACGAAACAAGTAGCGTGGTTCAGTTGTGGAGTTTGTTAGATTATTCGTTAATCGGTTCTTTTGGACCTGCTGGACGATTAGTTTTCTCGCCAGATGGGAGGGCAATCGCTTTTAGTTGGAGCTACAGGCGCGGGGAGTGGCAAAGGAGCAGGGATTCCAGAAGCAGTCAGAGTGAAGACTGCTCTGGTATAGGACTGGCTCGTGTGGTGGATGCAGAACAACGAAGATGGAGCCATTGCGAATCGAACAAGTCTATCCAGTTTTCTCCTAATGGGCAGTTTCTTGCCTATGTAGGCATCGACGGAAGTGTCGTGGTTCTGCGCAATCCCTATTGGCGCAGCGGCGATGTAAATGGCGACGGCTGCGTTAATGACGCCGACTTGATGCGAGTGCTGTTTAGTTTCGGAGCAGATGATGGCGGCCTTGAAGACATGAACGGCGACAATCTTGTAGACGATGCCGATCTGCTGTTAGTGCTTTTCAACTTCGGCAGTGGTTGTTAGGAGACCCTGCCCACCTTTGTAGGAGTTGAGGGTTGCGTTTTGTATGTGCCAGCCGTTAGGGCGCGGAAGCCAGTTCTCGCGCCCCACATTTCGTTGTGCTCACGGCACGGCTTGCCCCTTCTCGCTCGGTAGCCCGTGTGCGCTCCACTCGACCCACGAGCCGTCGTACACCTGCGCCTCGATGCCCAGCAGCGCGCGCAGGGTGAACCACACTTGGCTCGCCTCGCGCCCTGAGTTGCAGTAGACCACCAGCGGGCGCGCGGGGTCTATCCCCAAATGCCGCACCTTGTCGCGAATCTCGTCGGGGCTGCGCCAGACGCTGTAGCCGCCCTCGCTGCGCAACAGCTCGCGCAAAAAGAGGTTCTGCGCCGTCGGGATGTGCCCCGCTTGATACTGCTGCGGCGCACGCGCGTCCAGTACCTGCACGGGTTCGGGCGAGTCAAGGTACTTCTGCAGCCACTCCAGCGTGCGGAACAGATCTGGGTTCGGCTGCGCCGTGCGCAGTTGCGGCTCGAAGCGCGGGATGGCGCGGCTCAGCGGGCGGTTCTCCGCCTTCCACTTCTCGAAGCCGCCGTCCAGCACCGCCACGCGCGTGTGCCCAATCGCCAGCAGCGCGAGCGCGGTGTAGGTCGCCGCTGAGAAGGCGTCCTCCGCACTGGAGTAGACGACCACCTCGTTCTCCGCGCCGATGCCCATCGCGCCGAAGATTTCCGCGAGGCGTTCGGGGGGTAGCATCTGTCCGGGGATGCCGCCGCGCGTGATTCGAAGCGTCTCGGTACTGAGGAACAGCGCGTTCGGTAGGTGTTCCTGCAGGTAGGTTGCCAGCGACCCGCGAGCGTCGATAATCCGCAGGTTCGGGTCGTTCAGTCGCTGCGCCAGTTGCGCCGTGCTGATGAGCTGCGGTTGCTCAATCCGCGTCTGCGCATTCAGGGCTGCCAGCGTTAGCCCTGCCAGTGCCCAAAGTGCCGCTCCGCGCGTCATGTTCGGAAGGATACCCAACGCTGGTATAATACCGTTTACTGCAGAGACACTGGAGGATACTGCGATGCTCTATGCGAAACGCGGCTTTACGCTGATTGAGCTGCTGGTAGTGATTGCGATTATCGCGATACTTGCCGCTATCCTGTTTCCCGTGTTTGCGCAATCGCGCGAGAGCGCACGGCAGACTGCCTGTCTCAGCAACGGTCGCCAAATCGGAACGGGCTGGCTGATGTACCTTAAGGACTACGAGGAAGCCCTAATCGTCATCAACAGTTTCGAGCGTCCTTCACCGCCCTTCGGACCCAACGATGGCTGGGTGAATAAAATCAACCCCTACATCAAGACCAAAAGCCCGACCGACCTGGGTGTTTTCAAGTGTCCTTCGTCGCGCTATCAGTATGGCTACATCGGTTCAGCGTTCGCGATGTCTTATCCGCAGGGCGCGCTTCGAGACGACGCGGGACAGGTGGTGATTAGCCAGGGAATGAAATACTACGCGGGTTTCCCTGAGCCGAGCAAGGCGATATTCGCTTATGATACGGGGCGACGCAACGGGCAAGAAGCTTCGCGCCAGAACACGCAGGGGTGCTTCTTCTACGGGCAACTGGATGACCCTTTGGCGGGCGACCCAGACCCAACCAACGAGAACGCCCTAGAACCCGACCCAAGCGTTACCTACTATGACGAGCGCACAGGCTCGACCTATCGCCGCACGGGATGGTACTGCGCCCCATACTGTCTCTGTATGGTGACTCCTACGAATGGTCCTGAGCGCGGCAGCAGGCTCTACGGCAGCCACCGCGAAGGGCACATCGTGATCTTCGTGGACGGGCACGCGAAATACTGGCCGCGCTGGCCAGGCAACGAGCCACAACGCTTGGGCTATTGGCTCAAGTATGGCATCCGATGAACCACTCGCGGGGGCGTTCTCGGATAATACCAATTGCGCGGGCAGAGTTCATGAATTGCCCCCCTCCTGCAGGTTCCCCCCGCTTCGCGAGGGGAACCAGGCAGGGCGCGTGTTCGGTTCCCCCTGCGGGCAGGGGGAACTGAAGTCTGCCATTTTAACATCCCCACACCCACACCCCCTTGAACAACAAAACGCCCATCGGGTATCCCTATCCCTACTATGACAAACAACAAACTTCACAGGACAGGACAACCCGATGGGCAACACCACAACACACACCCAGTATACCACCTCCAACACCTCATCAGCACCACA